>JAEEGJ010003668.1_pt1 | contig 56777 bp, 62 predicted proteins | sample 8958761 | NCBI WGS metagenome assembly JAEEGJ01 (sample SAMN16246546, study PRJNA631951) | gut metagenome | biome: gut microbiome; feature: rumen; material: RS-attached | host: Bos | place: Iran: Karaj | collected 2018-10 | reverse complement strand
TTGATTCAACTGTATAATATTGTTGGACATGGGTAAATCCTCCTTGTTGATTTGGTGTGGTAACTTAATTCTACAAAAGGATTTACACCATGTCTATTTAATTTTGCGCAACTTATTGTACCTTATCGAGCTGTTTTCCCCATGGAAGGCCGTGCGGCTAAGATGATGAAATCCGATGGGTGTAGACCGGTGGTGAGTCGGTCCAGGTCGGCAAAGCCGGTGGAAAGGCCGGTGACGGTTTCTCCGTTTGTCTGCAGGGAAGTCATCCGGTCCATGGTGTGGGTCAGGATATCGTGGATGGGCACAAAGGCCTTGCCGTGTTTCCGCAGGGAAACCGAGTGCAGGGTCTGCTCCGCCCGGTCGATGAGGCTTTGGATATCTTCCTCTTTTTCAAAGCTCAGGGCGGTGATGGCGGCGCCGCTTTCTCCCAGCTGTCGCAACAGGGCGTTGTTCACTACGATGCGGGCATGGTACAGGGCGTTGGCGGCGGTAGGGACGATATTGGCCAGCAGGGTAATGTAGCTGACGCCACCTACATCATCCAGCTTGTTCCGGTTTTTTAGTTCTTCAATGATCGTGATCATATCGATAGGCTGGTGCTTGGCGTGCATATCCAGCATGGTTTGGTAAATAATCTGGTGCACGATCCGGTAAAAGTCCGGGGACTTCAGGATTTCCGCCACCTTGTTCATGACGCTGTTGTCGATAAGGATGGCGCCGAGCACGGCCTGTTCCGCTTCAATATTTTGGGCAGGGATGCGTTCTTGCATGGGAGTATCAGTCCTTTCCATTTCCATTTTTAATCAGTTTTAACTGGGTTGCTTTTGCTTTCGCTTTGGCTTTTGCCAGTTCTTCCTTGCGTTGTTTGCGTTTTTGTACTCAGTACGAAAAATGCTGCCGTTTTTGTATTTTTGCACAGTAAAAGGCAAGACATTACATTCGTTACCGGAAAAGTACACAGATTTATTGACGCTTACCATTGTTTAGAATAGCACGAAAATAGGGCGGCTTTTTGTAAGCGCCCAATAACATATTGCCTTGCCGCATAAAAATGAACAGAAGTAGTCGATCTGGAGAATCAATCGTTCTTCAGTCCTCGTGGATAGTAGACCACAAAACGCTTTATAACGTAAAGCGACCACAATTTTAGTAATAAGGTGATCACACCAGAATTATAAGGATAGTCCTTATGGTGGATATGGTTGTGTAGTTGTTTTCTTGAAGAAAAAAAGTAAAAATTGAAATCAAATTGAAACGTTATTGCCTGTTAAAAATAATTATGGTACAATATGGTTACAATAATGCAGGAAAGGCGGGTGATTATAATGCCTACGGAAGATGAAGTATGCCAATGTATGAATGTGCTTGCTGAAGCTTATAGAATTTTAAAGTCTTTTCAAGGTAATATTGATATTCTTTATGCAGCAAAAGATTTTGAACAGATTACTACTGATTTTTCTAAGGAACTTGACATTTTATGGAATGAACAGGATAACACGGCAGATTTCTTAGAAAAAATAGGGAAGGCGTTTGACATTGTTAAAAGCCTGGATGGTGCGCCTCGTTTTATTAAGGCTTTTACTCTTTGTTGTTGGTTAGATGGCAGACTGACATATTTGGATATCGACAACGACGGAACAAATGACAAGTTTTCGCTTTTTAATTTAATTCCCTTTGATGGTACAAATAAAATATTAGAGATTGATGCGCTTAATGATAATTATGAAGAAACAAAGGTACAAATAATTCCAAAATTTTCTATTTATAAGCGCTTGCGACAGGACGGGAATGAAAAGGTTAATCCTTATGCTAACAGAGATGCCTTTTCCTTTTTAAATGGTAAAACAAAGAATATTAGTTTTATATCTTGGGACAGGGAGATAAACGTACATAACTTGATTATTCCTTCTGAACAATTGCAGGATATTGAGGATGACTTTATAGTGGCGTTTTGTCCATTAACTGATAAATCTATGTTAGAGAAGGAAATCAAACAGATTAGTATTAATGGCATTTCGGTTAATGGAATAATTGTCAAAAGACTTGCATGTCCTGAACGAATTGAAGAGCGGTTAAAATTAGATTGGCAGGCTGCAGCAGAAGCAGGCGCTGATTTAATAGTATTTCCGGAAATGCTAGGCACAGAGGCGCTTGAAGAAACTGTCAAGCGAGGAAAGTATAACAAAGTCGTACAGGAGTTGTGTTATCAAGTAAGAAGTAATGGCGGCAGACCACCTGTTTTGACAGTGTTGCCTTCTTTTTGGATGGCAGGTAAAAACAGCGCAACAATAGTGAATTTTGATGGTAAAATTTTGGCAAAGCAGCATAAATATGTGCCGTATATTAATCAAAGTAAACATGAGATTGAGGCACTGTCTGAACTTGCGGAAAAGCATTATTATATTATTCATGTGCCTGATGTGCATCGTATAGCAGTTTTGATATGTGCTGATTTTTTAAGCATTTGCGAGCATAGTGATACCATGCTTTTTGCAGAAGCCGGAAGTACTTTGGTGTTGGTTCCTTCTTATTCGAGAGGGGAGAGTGATTTTATGCGACTTTTACCGTCATTAAAATGTTATGGGACTACTGTAATTTGGGGAAATAGCTGTGGAGAAACGCGAACAGACAGGGTAATAGGCGGTTGTAGTTTAGCGGGAACTGATGCTGTTTTTCGGTTTAATAATGCGATTATGTGTGAGGGGAAATGTAATGGGGTAAATGCTTGTGTATTTCTTATAAAATTGCCGCTAAGACTAAAGGAGAAAGAAAATTCATTGTTGAGTTCAGATACTGTTACACACATGATAAAGTAAGAAAGGGGTACATGTACTATGACGGTTTCGAAAAGAGATAAAAAAATTAAGTGGTTTTTCCCCGAACTGGATTTAAGCAGATATTCCGAAAAAGAAATACAGAAAGAAATAGATAATTACATTAAGGAAAATAGACGTAGAATTTATTTAGGATGGATAGAAAACGAATACGACGAATTAGAAAAAGTGATCAAATTTGGTTCGATGTTGTTAAGATACTATATTGAGGATGATATAGAAGATACGGATCAAAAGTTCCTTTTTAAACTTGGTACATTAAAAGGTATTGTGGAATGTTTTGAGCATCTCTTGTATGAGAAGGGGCAGCAACTGCGTATTGAAGACAGGATTCATATAGCGTCTCTCTCTATTAAGTATTTTGATAGGGTTATCAGTATTTTACTCACACACAAACGAATATCTCATACTGCGTTGTGTGAAATTCTAAATTTGAAGCCTTCTACATTGACAGAAGCTATGAAGAAGATATTACAGACGCAGATGATACAAGCGTCTTTTGCAGGGAAATATAAAATTTATTCACTGACGGATGCTGGATTAAGGTATGCCAGAAGCAGGCACAGGGAGTTAAAGGGAAGACAAGGCTTTCTTGAGAATCAGTCTATATCTGAGATATGGGTTACCTCACCTATAGGGAAAGCCGATAATTTTGGTACAAATGACATATCAAATGAACTTATGATAGCATCTGGTGACAAAATTAGACTTCATCAGAGAAATACAGATAACACACGGGAATATGTAGTAAATAATATGATTAATGAATTGGATAAAGAAGGAATCAGCCGCAAACATCTTTTTGTAGACAGTACGGATGTAAGTAGTGAAGTAACTAATTTATTCATCAATACTTATAATGATAAAAATAACTTGACGGGTTTAGCATAAGGAGGCAGTTAAATGGATGCTATGGTAAAACAGATTGAAGTATTTCTCGAAAAAATGCAAATGAACCCTGTTGATGTTTGTGCAAATTTTATGAAGAGTTTTTTTTCTAAAAGTAATGAGCCTGGGAAACTATTACAAGTGTTTATAGAAAAATGGGAAGATGTCGGAAAAGATGATGTTCCGGTTGTACTGTTGAATGGAGTAGAGGAAGATGCCATTAAGAAAAAATACAAACCTCTGGTGCTTGAGATTGTGCGTGTAATATATGATGAAACAGACAAGCAGGATGTGTTTTACAAGAAATTATATGAATCTGTTTTTAAATCCGGTATTTTTCCGAAAGATGAAAAGATAGAAGCCGTTCTTTTAAAAATGATGGTAAAAGAGATTCCGATGCTTCCTTATTATCCTGTTGACCATTTACTAGTTATGTCGAATGAAGAGTTCCTAAAAGCTTCGCAAAGTATCAGGTCGCAACTTAGAAAAGCAGATGGAATTATATATAGGGGGTTTGGAAGTAGAACGGAGCTTGTTTCACAGTTATACAGAATTGCGTCAGAAATTGAATCTGAAGAGTTAAAAATAGTATATTGGTCTTTATTGTATTATTATGCAAGCGGTGGTAATAAATAGTTTTATATAAAACTTTAATTTTTTGCTATACTACGGTAATTGCTAAGCCTAAAAAATATAATTAAGCTGTATTGTTCGAATCCATGGATATTTTAGGAGATTCTGTATAGCTTTGACACAGTTTATTCAAAAGCTATTTGGAAGACAAGTAAATAGTTAAGAGGGTATAATGGGAAAACTTATCAATCAACTTTTGCGCGAAAAATATCTTATTATATTTTATGCGTATAGGAAAAATGCTCAAACCATAATAGGAAAGAATAAAACTCCGATTTCTTTTTTTACACGGCCGTCATTAAAGCCAGAATTTCTTATCACCGATGAAGATGATCTAAATTTCGTAAAAGCATATGCTGCAGATTGTTGGAGATATGAGTCAGTAACATATATAGAAGAACAAAAACTGTCCATAAAACGGGATGCAAAAAAGAGGCAGTTTATCTTCCAACTCGTTGATGCATGCGATATAGTAATGTGTGATACTGTCGATGGATTTATCAAAAATGTTAATGAATGGAAAAACCAGCATCCGGAAATTAATATATATTACAGAGGACAGGCAGCAATGTATGACTGGTTGCCGTCTTTATATAGAAAGAAGGCATGGGTTGAAAATGAGTCGCGGATGAACGACTTTGTTTATAGCACGATGGTTGATGAATTCAGAGATTGTCTTACAACGATAGAAAAGCTGATTAAGCTGAAGCACTTTAATCAGCCTTCACGCCTGTTGGATATTGTCGGGAACCCATTAATGGCTTTATATTTTGCTTGCGCAAGTGCAGCTGAATATGAAACAGATGCATTGGTTGGTCTTATTTACTCTATGTCTTCGTTGGAAAAATATTCTAATTCCAGTGATACAGCAATTGAACTTTCTGCAATATCTAACAATGATCGGATCGCAGGTTTTGGACAAAAGACTTGTTCAAATCGAGATAGCACCAATAATCATAAGGAATGCTATTCATGGAAGCTGAATAAATTTTTTGAGAATAGTTTTGATGAACATGGAGAACGCTGTGCTGATTGTTCTGTTTATTCGTTCTTGAAAGAGCAATCACACCAATGCAAAAAAGCATCTGGAATTGAATCGTATTGGAATGATATTTCGCTTAAAAGGTTAGACCAGTGTATTATCGTTCATCCGGTATTAAACAATATTCGGATAATTCATCAGCAGGGGCTATTTATTTTATGTGGTTTTAATTCTGAGGATAAGTATGCGCCGCCCGAGAGTTATTTTCAGTTCTTTTTATATAATAAGAAAAGAAAATTTTTCATGATAGATAAGAATAACATCAGTCACGTGCTCGAAGAATTAGACAGGCTTGGAATCAATAAGAGCCAGGTTTACTTTGATCTTGAGAAAACTATTGATTACCAAAAGAATAAAATTTAAAGTTAATTGCAGGGGGGGTACATGGTCAAACCATCCCGGCAGTGATAAGAGTCAAACCATCAAGTAAGTTTCTCACCTTATTTTTACGTATTATGTATGGTTTTATTACCTATGAAATAATGGCAATAAAATTAGAATAAATTGATTTCCGCATTTTTAGTGGGTTCAAAATGATTAGAACGGCACGGAATTAAGGAGGCTTGCTTTATATGGCCCACCCTAAAAAGAAGAATTCCAATCCGCAGCAGTCCATGGAGGTACTGCTTGCAAATACAGTTGCTTTATACTGTATCCCTTATGATGACCGTGATGGGGAACGGGACAGTGAGTTGCCTTCCCTTCATACTGTAGCGGATCAATTGGGGACAACGGTCTTGCGTGTTCGCAAGCTGCTGATTACGGCAGAATACTTTTCTACGGCTGTAAGCAGGCAGGTGCAGCAGATGGTTGCCGAAGGCAATAGTGTGGAAGCTGTAATGCGTTTAACTGGATTGAAGCGTGCTTTTGTGTATTCCTATCTGCCGTATGTTGGGCGGGCATTCAATCTGGAACAGACTACTGTTAATGCGGATCGGCACCGCTTGTTCCGCAAACGATTGAAAGCGGTGGAGGCATTGCAGCAGCATATTGGTTTGCAGGATGAGTTGGAATGCTTGTGGAAAGCGGTTCTTGCGTTTGAGGGATATCCGTTCCGTACTACCGGACGAGGGAAGACGCCAGGTGTTAAGTTTTCGTATCAGGTGAAACGGAGCAGGGGCAGACAGCCTGACGGTGAAATTAAAGTTAATCGCAAGGAAAAGGCAATGACCCGTGCTACCATTGAATTGTCATACCGGCGGGCAAAAGCAATGTGTGGCATGATTACCGGCCCAAAGAAGCTGGGCGTTTTCGGGGCAAGCTATTTGTATCCCATGCTGGTAAGGTTTGGTGTGATAAAGGGGTAGCATGGGTTCTGTCACAATTTGTTTTCTTTTACAAAACATGTGTATGGTATAATAAAGCAGAGGTTGTCAGATTATACATGTTGTTAGAAATATACAAGGAGAAGTTATGTTTATTGAAAGAGGCTCAACATGGAACAGATGGGATTTCCATGTGCATACGCCATATTCTATTTTGAATAACCAATTCGGATTTAATCCAAATCCTAAATGGAAAACTGATATTGCAGAGTTTGATAATTACGTGAAGACACTTTTTACAAAAGCGGTTGAAAAGGAGATCATAGCTATCATATATTTCTGTTTTGCCATTTCCCGCATTCCACAATCTCATGTGCTTTCTTGACATAAGCTACGCGCTTGTGTTATGCTGTAAAAAACTTAATTGACACAAAATAGAAATAAAAATGAATTGAGGTGCGACCCATGCCTGTGAACGGTTTACTTAACGAACTGGCAAATGCGTATAAACATCCCCAGACCGGGGAGGAGGACCGTAACGGTAATACCCGTCTGGTGATTTTACAGGAACGGTTTCAGCTTTCGCCTCTCCGGCTGCAGAAGCTGCTGGTGACTGCCGGTGTGTATGAGCCGGTGAAGGACAGTTCTATGTATTATGAAATTGCCAGGTTGCACAGGGAAGGGAAGTCTGTAAAGGAAATTATGCAGCGCACCGGGCTTTCCAGCGCGGCGGTATCGGCCTGCCTGCCTTATGAGCGGGTGCTGTACAATGCGGACCAGCTGGGGGAGGCAGTTAGTGATGCGGCGGAACGGAAACGCCGGCAGCGGCGAAGGGAAGAAGTGTTAAAACAGAATACCAGGACTGCGTTGCAGCAGCAGGTTACGGATGAGGCGTTCTGGGCAGCGCTACAGGAGCATGCCTGGGTGAAATTCATCAGCACGGAGGGGGAACGGTTCACTTATCATATGCTGATGAGCAGGCTGCCGAAGAAGGTGAGTGAAAAGGTGTTGTCTGTGGTTACTTACCATGGCGGTTTGTTCGCTTTCACTTACAGGGAAGTGATGGAGGTACTTCATGAGGCCCTGGAACGGAAGGCCTCAGGTACGGCGGCGCGGACTGGGGAAGGGGCTGCTTCAACCTATCTGTATCCGTTACTTGTGTTTTTTGGTATCCTGCCGGGAGAGCAGAAGAAGTTTGTGGCCAGGAGAAGCCTGCCTGCAAACGCGGTTTGCTGTTGTTGCGGCAGACGGGCGGATTACACGGTTCGGACGTATGCAGATCTGTGCATGGTGGGTAAGGAAATAGAGGAAGAAAGGCGGAGCCGGTGGGAACCCAAAGAGCGGCTGCGTGTGGAATTGGAAGAAGCTGATCATGGCTGCCCTATCTGGGAAGAAAGGTCTCGCATCACGAATACTGCGATTCGTGCGTTTGATGCGGAAGGGGAGCGGCAGTTCTGTGCTTTTTGCGCCCAGACGATCCGTATGGCTTTGGAGGATGGCGCCTTGCCCGTTGCTGCTGCTCCGGAAGATTTTGATTCCTTTACGCTGGATATGGCAGAGGCTGCCCTGCAGGGGTATCGGGAAGATTTTCCGGAGGGGGTGCGGTTTATTGACCGCCATGACCGGGAGTATCCGGCTGTTTTTAAAGAGTTATATGGCAGTCGGCAGAATGAAGCGAAGGTGTTGGCTGGTTCTGGCAGCCCGTTTTTGTATAGAGGGTTGGACAAAAGTGGTGTGGAACATCTCTTTGCCTGTTATCTGCAGCTCCTGCCACAGCATGCTGTTTTTGAGGCTTATGAGGTGCACCGGCTTACCGGGGCGGGCCGTTTGGCGCGGCGTGAGTATACCGGTACGGATTATGAGTTCCGTACGGGGCTGCGTTATATAGGCTGTGAGGTGGAAAATGAAAACAAAAGGCAGATTTGTATCGGCTTTTTGGAGCTTCTTTCCAAAATACGGGAAGCGCTTCGTAACCCTGCCCTGGAATGGCATAAAGGGAGAGTACGTTACAGTAATATGCTGGATGTGTGTGACAGGCAGTGTGCTTTGCGTTCCAGCGGAGAGATGATTGTGGAAAATGACGGTTTCCTGATCGATGGCATTGCGTTCCGGGGAGAGGAGCTTGTTCAATTGGCTGGTGTCCATGAAGGCAGTGTCTTGCAATTCCGCGTTACGGATCCCACGGATGCGCCTCTTCGGGCCGGGGAGTACCTGATGCCGGTGCCGTTAAGTGAAAAGGATCTGGTGGCAGATACGGTGGAGCTGCTTAACATGTTCAGCCGGGATGGCCGTTTTTTCAGTGAGCGGGACGAAGCCAACTTTGCTCGCCTGTTTGAGAAGCTGCTGCTGCCAAAGCTGAAGTTGTATCATGAGAGTAACCCCCGGGGTTACGGCAAGCTGGCGGGTATGCAGATTATCAAGCGCCTGCGCTGGATACAGGGCACTGAGTGGCAGGTGGAACAGGTGAAAGAGGTGGTGGGTGGTAATTGAATGGTGTTGAGAAGTTAGTGGTGAGTTGTTATAAGAGTTTTGAAACTATAATCATATGTTATAATATACTTGTAACTACTTTTGGAAAAGGATAGGTATAAATGCAGATGAAGATTGGTGTTGGGCATTCTTTATCGTCGGTAGATGGGGATTATTTTGAGGAAGTTGCGGCTTCTGTATCAGATAAGCATGCAGTACATTGGTACTTTGGCTGCCATGGTATAAGAGATTTAAAGAATTTGGAGAAACTGCTAGAAAGGTTAGAAATACAGAGAGAGTCTGTCGAAATTTTCCGTACGGATTTGATTTCTGTAGTACCTGCGCCAATAGTTAAAGCGAAAACTGATAAGGCGCCCAAGGCAAAGATGTTATCAGCCGTTTCAACTGGGGATAAATGGTGTGCACGTACACAGGATAGGGAGTTGGAAATTATTACTTTAACGGATGGACGGGTTTGCTATAAGACGAACTTTCCTACATTAATTGATAATCTTTTCTTTGTACGTGATGGTGTGCATTTGTTTGTTGTACTGCGTGGCTTAAAACCGGGAGTCTTTCTGTTCACGTGCGAAGACAGTGAATGGAAGTTTATAGATGAATTAATGGATCCTTCCGGGCAGGGATTGCTGAACCGCAGGCTTAACCGGGTTTTTGTTGGAAATTTAGAAATTACGTTTGTTTACAATAACCGTTTCCGGGTTTACAGTCTGGTTGACGGGAAACTTGTTGTAAATCAAGCGTTGCGGGATGCAAAGAATACAGTTAAAGTTTGCGGGGACGATGTAAGCAGATTTTTTATCCGTGGACGTAAGGATTGAATTGATGAATAACTTAGAAAACACAAAAAAAGGAACATGAATGACCCTTATGGTAATTTAAATTTTGATTACACAATTGATGGTATCCACTTATCTTCGCACGGGTATCAAAAACTTAAGTAAATTGTTGAAGAAGGAATAAAAGTATATTTCGGGATTTGTTAGGGTTGACGATTTTAAGGTTATGAAAAGAATTTTGTAAAGATTTGTTTTTCTATCAAAATTTGTTCGCTTCTGACAGCAACGGTGTGTGATATAATAAAAAGAGGGTGTGGTCTGGCGCAGACATTCATTTTAGGCGAAGAGCTTTTGGCTGGTGACTGTGGCACTATGGTATTAGGGGATATTATTTTCTACGGAAATGATTTCCGTCGCTTGTTGCGTGCTGTTGTTACAGATGCGGAAGAAAATGGGCGGATGTTAGCGCCGGGCTGAAACAATCATTGGGTTAAAATTACCAGCGCTAATAATGGCTATTAACAAAATTTTGTAAAGTAGAAATTTATTGCAGGATTTTTTCCTACCGCCTCGAATGTCCTCTATAGGACATTCGAGGCGGTAGGAAATGGTAGGTGATTTTTGGGAAATGGTAGGTGATTTTTGGGAAATGGTAGGTGATTTTTGGGAAATGGTAGGTGATTTTTGGGAAATGGTAGGTGATTTTTGGGAATCTGTTGTTTAGTTAGTTTATATAAAGGAAGTGAACAATTCATGGCAAATATATTTGACGCTGCAAAATATATTTTAGAAAAACGTGGAAATAATGGTGCAATGTCTACGATGAAACTCCAAAAACTATGTTATTATGCGCAAGCTTGGTCTTTGGTGTGGGACGATACCCCTCTTTTTGAAGAAGAGTTCGAAGCCTGGGCAAACGGACCGGTCTGCCGTGAATTATTTAATAAAACGAAAGGCAAATATATTGCGACAGTTGTTGACGAAACTGGGGGCGTAGGTGATTTAACAGAAAACCAGAAAGACACTATAAACGTTGTTTTAAAACATTATGGCGATTATGACGCACAATACCTGAGCCAGCTGACACATATGGAAGATCCATGGCGTCTGGCGCGTGAGGGAGTTTCACCCGGAGCAATCTGCCATAACATTATCACCAAGGAGAGCATGGCAATTTATTATGGCGGGCTCTAAAAAATCAGAAAAACAGATTAAACAAAAGTTCAGACCTGAACAAAGAAAGGTTGTACAGACAGAGGATCCCAAAGCCTTTTATTCGGAACATCCTTCTTGGAATTTTCATACCTGTGATAATGAATATTGGGCTTTTACCCAAGAGGCTGTAGGCGATATGTTGTGGCAGGAAATTCTGCCACATTTGCAAGAATTGGAAAAACTGGAGTGGCAGGAGATTGTTTTACAGGCAAAAAAACAGAATCACTCCATTGAGCCCAACGGATTGAATAAGGTGGCCCGTGACAGGTTAGACGAATTGAACATTGAAGCTGAATCCCTAATATCTTTGAGGCTTAACGGCACGCACCGTTTGTATGGCTTCCTGGTGGGATCGGTGTTTAACATACTTTGGTTTGATCAGGATCATGGCGATAACAAGGATTGCGTTTGTAGGTCCTATTTAAAACATACATAAGAGTGTTTCGATAATCTGCGTTTGGTTGGCACTGAGAAAGAAATCATTTATAATAACTTTAAAGAATTGGTTGAGAACCCGGCAGCGTATGAAACCATGATCCATGCCTAAAACAAACAAGTCAGGCAAGTCCTAATAACTGGCCGGGTATGATGTCAATATTTAGCTGCCGATTATGTCACAGGTCGGCCGTTTCCAATGGCAATCTGCACTTTCTAATATAATTTGTTTTAAATGAAATGTTAGATTGATGTACAACAGAAAGGATAACGCTATTATGGGTAAAGAAATGCCAGAAACAGAAATTGATAAGTTGAGGAAACAAATAAAGGCAGAATTCAATGTAACAATAGTTGATTATACCTTGTTTAAAGATACCCCACCGCGTTATGTCTTTCAGTTTCCAGAGTCTGCTACAGATAAATTGGATGTTCTCTTTGGTCAAGATACAGAGAATGTTTTAAAACGTGTCCAAATTCAATCTGAAAGCTTTGCAAAAGAAAACCGATGGGTATTTCCCTTTGTCACTTCTAAAGTTTTAAGCTCAACAAGAAAAAATGTATATACAATTTCATTTGAAGGAGTTACACCCTTAGCCTATGCTTTTTTGTTGGCAATAATGAAAAAAATTGAGAATATTTGACCTTACAATACGTAAGAATAAAACTACCAGCCTTGCGGCTGGTAGTTCGGGGAATCAGTTGGGCGTTGAACGACGATGCCCAGGCACTTTAGTTCCGTCTTTCTTGACGTAGGGCCTAACGGGAACAATCTTTTTCTCCTGTTTCCCGCGAACACTGGTTTTGGTCTTCGCCATAGTTGTTACCTCCTGTCTCAGACGGAATTTATATCATGATAGCTCTGTTTGTGCCCCAAACAGCTATACAAGTCCGGGTTACCGCCTGTGTTCCCGGCAAGCAAAGCAACAACTGCCGTATAGTTGTTGCTTTCTTGTTATTTGTGGATAGTACTCAGGGATTAAACGTTACGTCTTCTTCTGACTTGTTATAAATATCAAGCTGGTTTTCAATGTCAATGTCATTTACAAGCCAGCCATGCATTATACATAGCTTTTTAAAATCTTCAATTCTGTTTTTGCCGTTCATTTCTTTAAGAGTCACAACCACGCCAAAAGCTAACCCTTTTCCGTTTCTTTCTTTTAGTCGTTCTTTGGTGCGGATGCTTAATCCCCACATACCGGCGCCGTAAATCTTGCGTGGACGGGGTCGGTCTTTAATTTCGTCGCTGATCAGTTTAACGTTATCCCATTTCCTGTATAAACTACGTGCATCTGCTTCGTAAAGAGTATTATTCCCCTGGTCGCCTTGAATATTTGCATTAATTGATTTTATGCCTGGCTTGCCGTCTGTATCTTTAACACGGCCAAAATGAATATCCATTTCTGTAGTTGTATAATCTACACCTTGGCTTCTAACGCATTTTGGAAAATAACATAACGTTGCGCGTGCGAAAAAAGGCTGCTTATCTTTATCAATGGGTACTGGCAGTCGGTAGGTATAGGTTTCATAATCATCGGTTGTTCCGGTCATCACAAAGCGTATTTCGCTGTCTGGCGTTTTAACTATGTCTTCTATGTTTTGCGGTACCACGCCATATCCTACAGAACAGGAGTAATCATCCTGGCGGTTCCATCCTGCGGCTGCGTCAATCAGCAGGGCTTTGGCTATTTCTCTGGTAAAACCAAGTTTGCATATTAAATATGCGAGTTTTCTTGCTATCCAAGGTGCAGAGAACGAAGTGCCTTTCACAAAGTTTTCTCCGGTAGGAGCGCATACGTGTAATAGCTCGCCTATATCGCCGCCATAATAACTGACATCCGGTTTATGAAAGAATGACAGAACTGGTCCTACACGATGGTAAGAAGTCGGCTTATTGTTAAGTTTTACGGAGTTTACTACCAAAGAGTTCAGGGAATCGGCTGGCGCGCCGATTTTAATGGGTTTTTCACCGGGCTTTAGAGTTTTTCCGTTGGTACCTGCCACTACAAAAATAACATCATATTCGTTTTGTATTTTATCAAGTTCTGCTGCTTCGGGTGATATAAAATTATTATTGATTTCCAAAACGGAACCAAGTGACAGGTTCCAAACTTTAATGTTTTTGTTTTGCTCAACTGCTTTGCGTATAGATTTTAGTACGCTAAACGAGCTGAAGGGACCTTTTTTGGCAACACCGAAATGTTTTACACGGAATCTGCCGCAGCCGTCGTCCAGTGTTGGATTAATGGCAGGTCCGTCTACAATGATGGAATCGACTTCTGTGCCGTGAATTTTATCATCTGCATCAATTTCAATGTCCGGCGCGATCATGTGCACATATTCTACCCATTCGCTAAAATAGGTATTTTCGTCAAATGGCGTGTCAAAAACACCGATTACCGGTTCATTTGTCGGCTTTGGAATCTGTATTATTCCGGTCTCGTTTGGTAAAAAATCTTCCAAAACAAATTCTCTTAAATCGGTAACTTTCATTGCGATGATGTAGGGAACGTTTTCTTGCAATTGTTTGATTTCATCCGGCTTTAGCAAGAATGTATCATCATCAATTTTTTTAAGATTGATGTGATTGATGCCTGCAGCTTTAAAAATGTCTTCCGCTGTTGCGTCTGTCTTGTATAAGGTAACAATGCTTTGCTTTTTGACTTCGTCTTTTGCGAATTCTATCCCAAAATAATCTACATAAAAAGCGTCTATTACTACATTTATAAAATTTGTTGCTTTTAGATCCGGATGCTTTTCCGAAAATTTTTTTAAGTCAATCTTTTCTATATTATCTTGTGTGATGCAACCATTAAATTCATCTTGAATGATTTTACTTGCAATTTCTAATCTGCGTATTGTTTCTTCTATAGCATTAAGAGTGACATAGTGGATGAAAATGTGTTTAGGAAAACCGGCAGGGGTATAATCGAACTTTGCGCCCCGGATAGATTTGTTTGGGTCGTTACTGTCTGTAACAAGTAATCCCTTAATACGGTTGCTTTTGGCTATAACGCGCTTGTAATAAACACTTACCAGCGCGCCTTTGATTAGCGTATTCTCTTGCCAGTATTGCAGAACTGAACGTAAATTGCTAATCAATTCATTAATGTGATGTTCTTCTATTTGTTGTCCTTTTGGGAGATTTCTGGTCCCGCCGCCAGGATTAGCGCGCCTGTAATCAAACCTTCCTTTTAATTGCAATATATTATTCATTTCGATTCCCCTTTAACTCTCTTGCAACCTGACTTTTAGAAATTCCTGTAAGAATTTCAATCTCTCTGAATGTAAAGCCTTCGCCTTGCAGTTTTTCTACATTTAAATCATCCGTCCTGACCAATTCTTTGTAAAGGCGTTTCAGATAATCATACGGTTCTTTCAAGTTGCTGAAGGCAACGGAAGTACGTATGATATTTTTTAATTCTCCAGGATAGGGGATTGGTTCTGCAAGCGCTATGATTTTTCTGAATAGCCGTATGTTCTTATTTGTTTCTTTGAAACTTTTTAAAAAATCGTTTAACAGTATTTCTGCAATTTCAATAAGGTCGTCCCTGGTATAACGGTCAAAATTAATCACAGAATCAAACCGGCGTACCAGAGCTTTATCAAAATGGCTGTAAAGATTAGTGGTGGCAATTAAAACAACACGGTTATCTAACCGGTCTAATTCTTTCAGGATGGTAGAAGTAGCCCGGCCCATCTCGCGCAGATCGTTTACATTAGTTCTGTCCATGGAAAGGGTATCGATTTCATCAAAAAGAATAACAACTTTTTCAGGTTGTTTCAGGTTATTAATTTGTTTAAAAAGAGAGACAATATTTTTTTGCGTTTGCCCCAACTTGCTGTCCACAATGGCTGTAAAATCTACAGAGTACAGATCTCTGCTTAATATCCGTGCAAGCTGTTTGCTGGCTTCAGTTTTTCCTGTCCCCGGATGACCCTGAAACAGAAACTTATTAAAACCTACATTCCGACTAACAGCATTGGCAATGCCAATTATGTCCTGACGAATTGTGTCTGGCAACAGTAGAGCATTGGTTTCTGTAATTTGTTTTTCTAAAAAAGCAGATTGTTCTTCACTGATTTGTGGAGTAAAAGTATTTGCATCGGACATTAAGGCCATGATGTATTCTGCAATTTGGTAATCGCCTGCGCCATCAAATTCTTTTGCAATTTCGTAAGCTTCGCTTCTAAACCCGGCATCATTTTCTTCAGCATGATATTTAATTAGGTTAATTATATTTTTCTTTTTCATAAAACTAACACCCCCTTTTAAATCATTATAATACGAATTGGGACAAAAGTCAATGAATTGGGACAAATAGTATTTTTTGAATTGGCTTACGTTTTTTGTTTCTATTACAAAATCCCCATGATTACCTTCTTCCGCACCGTAGGCGTCATGGCGAAGTCTTCCTCCTGCTCAAGCTGATAAACTTCGTACAATCTTCCTTAAAGAACAGCGTTACCCGTCCGGTGGGGCCGTTGCGGTGCTTGGCTACAATGAGTTCCGTAATGTGGCTGGGGGTATCGTCGGCTCCTTTGTAGTAGTCTTCCCGGTACAGGAACATCACGATGTCTGCGTCCTGTTCCAAAGAGCCGGATTCCCGCAGGTCGCTGAGCATGGGTTGCTTGCTCTGGCGCAGTTCCACGCTGCGGCTTAACTGGCTGAGAGCCAGCACCGGGACCTGCAGTTCCCGGGCCAGGGCTTTTAACCCCCGGCTGATTTCCGTCACTTCCTGCTGCCGGTTGTCGTTGGCTTTGCGGCTACGGCTGCCCTGCATCAGCTGCAGGTAGTCGATGACGATGAAATCCAGTCCCCCTTCTGCCTGCAGACGACGGGCACGGCTCCGCAGGTCCAGGATGGAAAGGCCCGGGGTGTCGTCAATATAGATGTGGGCTTCGTCCAATTTGGCGGCGGCTTCCCACAGCCGGTTCCATTGGGCAAGGGAGTTGTCCGGTGAGTTGCTGTCGTGTAAATCCTGATTGAAGTGTTGTTCCCCATTGCCCGGTTGTGGGCGATTGGGATGATATCCTGCGCCAGACCCTGCGGCTAACGATTTTATATCGGTGTCCGCTTCGGTACAGAGCATCCGCTGTACCAGCTGGTCGCTGCTCATTTCCAGACTGAAGAAGGCCACCCGTTTGGGGGCTTCTTTTTCTTTTGCGCCCCGCAGTGCTACGTTTTGGGCAATGTTTAAAGCCAGGGCGGTTTTCCCCATGGAAGGCCGGGCGGCCAGAATAATGAAATCCGACGGGTGGAGGCCGGTGGTGAGTCGGTCCAAATCTGCAAAGCCGGTGGAAAGGCCGGTAACTGTGGTACCTCCGGTCTGCAGGTCGGTCATCCGGTCCATGGTGTGGGTCAGGATGTCGTGGATGGGCACAAAGGCCTTGCCGTGTTTCCGCAGGGAGACCGAGTGCAGGGTCTGTTCCGCCCGGTCGATGAGGCTTTGGATATCTTCTTCTTTTTCAAAGCTCAGGGCGGTGATGGCGGCGCCGCTTTCTCCCAGCTGCCGCAACAGGGCGTTGTTCACCACGATGCGGGCGTGGTACAGGGCGTTAGCAGACGTAGGGACGATGTTGGCCAGCAGGGTAATGTAGCTGACGCCCCCTACGTCGTCCAGTTTGTTCCGGTTTTTCAGCTCTTCTGTCAATGTTACCATGTCCACGGGTTCATGCCGTGCGTACAGGTCTAGCATGGTTTTATAAATAATCTGGTGCACGATCCGGTAAAAGTCCGAAGGCTTCAATAATTCTTCAATTTTCTCCATGACATTGTTGTCAATGAGGATGGCGCTTAACACACTTTGTTCCGCTTCAATATTCTGGGCGGGAATGCGTTCTTGCATGGTTATAGTATCTCCTTTAATTTTAAAATAGGGGCAGGGCCGTTCGAATAAGCGAAGCGTGCACTCCCGTTGAACGTTGTGGACGAAGCCGAGAAAACATTGAGAGCGTTTGCGTTATTCCATGAGGTAAAAAGTGCCGTCGTGGCAAGACTGTTTGAGGGCGAAGCCCGAGTTTCGCAGCCACAGGCACTTAAGCCCATGGAATAGCAAACGTGAACAGTTTTCGAAGCTTTGCCCACAACGCGACTCCGATGCGTTCGCGTAGCGCTATGAAGACGGTACCGCCCCGAGTTATTTGGTGGATTTTTTCTTCTTCATTTCGATTGCCTTAAGCTTCGCTTCTTCCTTCCGCCGAACCTTCTCCTTTTCTTCCTGGCACGGCTCTTTATAATTGTCCGGCTCTTCGTACCAGGGACCGGGGCCTTTCAGCAGGGCTTCCGTTCTGTTCATCTGCTCCCGGGTCTGGTGACGGCGGCTGGGGGGCGCGACCACCTGGATACAGCAGCAGCGCTGCCACAGGCGGCTTAAGGTCTGCAGGCGCAGAGCGTTGTTGCTTTTCACCAGACTTTCCCTGTGGTAGGGGGTGGTGACCAGCATGGGGATATGGCGCTGGTAGCAGTTGCTGATGATGTACAGCACCATCTGGTTGTTGTAGTTTCCTTCTCCTTCGCAGCCGTATTCATCGAAGGCCAGCAGGTCTTTCCGGAAGAGCTGGTTTAGGTAGTTCCGTTTGCCTTCGTTGTTGAGGGTGCCCAGCTCGGTCAGGATGTTGCGGAAGCTGGTGAAGAGGCAGTCGTAGCCTGCGTCCGTCAGGGCATTGACGATTTGGGCCGCGGCATAGCTTTTGCCGGCGCCGGCGCCCCCAAAGTACATGATGCCCATGCCTTCTTCTTTCATTTCCTTGTAGTTGTATACGTACTGCAGACCCGTATTGGTGATGAACGGGTTCTCTCCGTTGTCGTGGGCAAAGTCCCAGTGGCACATGGTTTCCAGCCCGCAGAAGGCCTTGCGGCGGTATTCATACCGGATCAGGGCCTCGGTATCGGTGTCGGTATCAGTGACGACTTCGGTTTGTTCAGTAGGTTTTGTTTCGCTCATAGTTCCTCCTGTTTAAGGTGTTTTTTGTAAGCCTTTTTTGGCGAAAGGCAATTATGCAATACATAGGTTTTGGATTTGTAACAGCACCGGGGGAAGGCGGTTTCATCCTGTCATCCGGCGCTGGCTTTTTGTTAGGCTGCCGGGGTTTTGGTAAGGCCCAGCAGGGCGGCTTCCCAGACTAAATTGCTGCGGGCCTGGTCGGTGAGGGGATCCAGGCCCTTCAGCATGTACTCTGGGTCAAGAAAACAGGATTGCGCAGCATTGTCTGCACTGTATTCTTTCGGCCATGGATAACCATAATCCGCTATGGCAGCCGGGCTTTCGTAACCGTTTGCCGTTAAAGTGGTATGGTTCACCATGTTTTCAGTATAAGCGTTTGCTGTTACGGTGGTACGGTTCACCGTGTTTTGAACCGTGCTCCAGGGAATGTACTCCGGGTAGGTAATGTACTCATTCCCCTGCTTCCACTCCCGGCTCTTATCCCGGTACTTGTTTTCTAAAATCTTTTTCAGGTTGCCCGGCTTAAGCAGCCAGCCAAAGTAAATGTGCTTCCAGCCCCGGGTGTTGGTGATTTTCCCCAGCAGGAAGGGACTGTCCGCAACCATGTGGATGGCCTTCTGTACCGCGGCTTTCCCGAATTCTTTCAGCAGGCTATGCAGCTTTTGCGCTACATCCGGGTACAGGCCTTTCAGTTTTTCCGGAAGGGGCAGGTCGTTCCAGGCCTGTAACAGCTTCTGATACACCTCCGGTAAGTTGGCAAGGGGAATGAACTGGTGGACATCTTCCGGAACAAAGGGCAGGCAGTTGCCAATCGGTTCCGGGGACAGGGTGTTTACTGTTTCTGCTTCTTTGCGGGACATAGCCTGGTCAGACATGGTAGGATCAATGACATTGTCAGAATCATTGTCAAAGACATGGTTATGAATAGTAGTATTAGTATTATTAGTAGTACCATAATAAGAAGTAGCTGCCTGTCCCTGTCCCCAGGTGTCCCCGGGGACACTGTTGGGGACATTAAGGACAGTCTGGGGACAGATATCCGGAACAGCAGAGTCGCCGTTAAGGACAGTCGCCATGTCCTGGGGACAAACCTCCGGGACACAGGGGACAGCGCAGGGGACACATGCCTGTGCAAGACTGGGACTGCCGGCTGCTGACATAGCTGCGCTCTGGCCTAACGCTTTCAGGTTTTCTTTCAGCCTTATGCCCGCCCGATACGCTGCTTTTTTCACCCGTTCATATTCCCGGTTCATAGCTGCCAGTTTGACGGAAAGGGCCGTGGCCTCTTCCTTTAACGTCTCGTCTGCCGTCGCAGCTTCTGTTGCAGGCGATACGCTTTCGTTATGTTCGGCAGCTGCTGTTACAGGCGTACCTGCAGTATTTGTATCGGTGGCCGTTTCAATCACCACCGGTTTGTCTGGTGACATTATGTTTATCTTCACGACACCGTTTTCTTCTTTTACAGATAGTTCTATGTTCAAAATCAAAACCTCCAGTTAAGTTTGTCTGCTCCGGGTGCTGTCCCGTGAGGGTCCCAGTCGATGAGGGAAGCCACGCTGAGTGAAACGAAGCGCGGCGCACCGAGTCGTGGGAGACGGGACACACCCGGAGCAAAGTATCAGTTAAAAGAACAAGGGACACACCCAGCACTCATAAAATTTGATTTTCTTAAAAGTGCGGCGCGGCGCACCGAGTCGTGGGAGACGGGACACACCCGGAGCTATATTCTATACAATTTTCTGTTCCGTAAAAATGCTGCGCAGCCTCTTCAGTGCATGCCGCTTTGCCGAAGTCACGCTGTCCGGACTGCAGTTCATCTCATTTGCAATCTCCGTCACAGACAGATGGCGGAAAAAGAATCCCTGGATTACCTGACGTTCCTTTTTCCCCAGATACTGCAGGCAGTCCCGTACGCTGCGGTTCCACTCCGTCTGCAGAACCTGTTCCTCCGGTTCATTGCGGTTGACGGCCAGGGGATCCTGCCATTCGTCGTCGGCTCCCTCTGTTTCTCCGTCTGTTTTGTGATGGATTTCCCGGCGGCGCCGTGTGTTCTGTCGGTCCATCTGGTTTTTTAAATCGCATTCCATGGCATGGTACAGTTGTCCCGGAAGGTTTTTGGGATTTTCTGTCAGGTCTGTCCGGTTCCAAAAATTCACCATGGACATGGCGGCGATGCTGTAGGCTTCATCCCGGCCCAGGGCTGTCGCGTAATACGGGTTACGGCTGATCCTGTCCACCAGCGGCCTGGACTGGCAGCACAAGAGCTGGAGAACCTGTTTGTCTCCCTTGTGATACTGTGTTAACAGCGGTTCCCAATCCACAACGGAGTAGACAGGTGAATCGGTTCCATCTTCGTAAGGCAACGGAGAGGCCGCCCAGGCCGGATTATTTTCTAACACGCAATGAATGTTCTGCAACGAAGTTTTCAATGTTTTTCCCTCCCGAATGTTCTGTATACTTAGTTGCCACATGTAGACGACTTTTTTCAGAATAGCACACAAAACAAAATACGTCAATAGAACGCTGTATTTGCGATTACTGCAGAAACTTTAAGAAAACTTTGAATATACTTGTATAAGAGTTGTAATTAATTTGAAGAAAACTTGGATTTCGTCTTCTGGCTAGTCTATAAATAGAACTGAAAAATTTAATTAAAATTTTTATTCCGCTTCTGTAATTTGAATTTGACAAACGGCGCAGGCCATAGTAAAATTTTCACTTGTGCAGACCTTTTCACGGTCCGGATAAGCGGATCGCTGCATCAAACAATAACAGTTAAAGGAAGTGTAAATCACAATGAACAAGGAATGTACAACGCTGGACTTAAAACGGGCAGCACGGCTCCGTGTGCTGCGGGAACAGTCTGATCAGACGCAGGCTGAAGCAGCAAAGCTGGCCGGCGTTTCTGTCAATACGTTTTGCGGTTGGGAGAATGGCAAAAAGATTTCTGTGAAACACACGCACGTCCTCTGCCAGATGTATAATGTTTCCTATGAAACCCTGGGGAACAGTGGGGGCGATGTAAACGGTGACAAAATATTTCAGATGTCATATCTGAGAAAGCTTGGGCTTTGTGCAGACTGCCAGGAAAAAGTCGAAGACGCTGTCAACCGGTACTACGGCAAAAAGAGTACACAGCTTAAAAAGAACACGGATTAATTCGTTTGCACGTTATTAGACAATTGAATACGCAAAAGCAGTTCTGTTACCGGAATCTGTGATAGCAGTCTACAAAAGCACTTTGCGCGTACTTACACGTAAAGTGCTTTTTCTATGCCGGAAAACAGTATTTCTAAAAAAAATTAAAAATTTTTCATTTTTCATCTCGGATTTGGGTACCCCTTCCGGAATATATAAGTGGGGGCCAAAATAAACCATTCGGCTTCTACAGTTCCGGGTGCTGTCCCGTGAGGGTCCCGGGCTGAAACCGAAATTTGAGATTGGCCTCTAAGGCGCGGAGACTGTCCCGGAAGGGTCCCAGTCGACGAGGGAAGCTACGCTGTACGGAGTAAAGCGCGGCGCACCGGGGAGTGGGAGGCGGGACAGTCCCGCGCACTATAAAACGGAAAGGAGGTGCTATTCATGCTCAATGCAAACCCTGCAACGGAAGACATGATCCGCGACATGGCCCGGGAAGCACGGAACGGCATTCGCCGCATCTTTCTCCACTGGACCGGCGGCCACTACGGCCATAATGAAGATGCGTATCACATCTGCATCGACTGGGACGGCACGGTGTACGTGAACTGCAAAAGCTTTTTAAGCTTTAAGGCCCACACGCTGAACCATAATACCGGCGCCATCGGCATCGCGCTCTTGTGCGGGTACGACGGCCACTGCTGGACCCCGGCCGGGAAGGATGCCAGCCTGCTGGACGTGGCTTATGAAAACGACCACCTGGCCCGGACGGACTGCGCCGTCATCGATTACGGCGAAGAACCGCCCACTCAAAAGCAGATTGACGCCATGGCCAAAATCGTGGCGCTGTTGTGCCGGGAGCTGTGCCTGCCCCTTGCGGAAGACACGGTGATGACCCATTGCGAGATGGCCTTTGTGGATGGCTACGGTCCCGGCGGCAGCGACCCGGACATGCGCTGGGATCTGTGGTTTCTGCCGGAACCCAACACCATGGGCGGCGCCCTGTACCCCGGCGGCCTGCTGCTGCGGGCCAAAGCGCAGTATTATCTGGATACTGCGGAAGAAGCATAATTATTTGTTGTATGCAGTGATTTAGTGCGCCGGGGTTGTCCCGGAAAGATCCCGATCGATGAGGGAAACCACGCTGCACGGAGAAAAGTTCGACGTACCGAGTTGAGGAAGCGGACATCACCGGCGCAAAGGAAAAAGAAAGGACGTGATCACATGGCAGCAGTCATGAATGTAGTAAAACGTACCCTGAGTGTATCCATTTCCCGTGGCCAGGATGCAGACGGGAACCCGGTAAGCAAGAGCTATACCTATTCCAACGTGAAACCGGATGCCGACCCGGATAAGTTGCTGGCTACCGGCAAAGCTCTGGGCGGTCTCTTCGACAACGAAATTACTGGTTTAACGGTCGTTGAGCGTGCAACATTGTCTGAAGAGTAAGGATGCTATTTGTTAGTCATTATTTGTAAAGCGCCGGGGCGTATCCCGGAAGGGCCCCAGTTTGACGAACGAGCAACGCAGAGCGTGCGAAGCATGCGTCGCGGGCGCAGTGAGGAAGTGGGAGGCGGGATACCCCCGGCGCTGTAACAAGAGTAAAAGGAGGAATTACATTATGAAAAGCGATACGGATCTGGATTTAGTATTTAAGAATGCGATTGGTAAGAAGGTGACCCTGAACATTGAGGAACCGAAGAAAGGCGTGACCAAGGCGGAAATTGATGCCGCCATGCAGACGATAGTGGAAAACAACGTGTTCAATTCTACCGGTGGCGATCTGGTGGAAGCAGTGGAAGGCTGTCTGCGCACCGTCACCCGGGACGTGGTGGCTGAGTAATCCTCAGCCTGCCACAGAATAGGAGGCTGAAGATGGAAGTCTCGGAAATATTCGGCTTTATTAAGGATTTTGGGTTCCCCATGGTGCTGAGCTGGTTTTTATTGGTACGCATGGAAAACAAGCTGGCCGGCCTGACGGAAGTCATCGGGGAACTGAGCTGCAACATCGCCGCCCTGCGGGGCGAAACGCCGAAAAAAACAGTATAAGACTGCGTACACTTACACGCAGTTGCCGCAACAAAAAGACGCCGGTTTTTGCCGGCGTCTTACCCATAATAATATCAACAAAATTATCATTTTATTAATGCTTTTCTTAACTTTGCAAGATCCGTGAAGCCTTTAAGGCTGCAGTTAAACATATAAAAAACTGTACGCAATGCGCTGTACAAATAGTGGAGGATGAAACATGACAAACAAACTGTTGAAAGAACTGATGGACCTGCCGTTGACGGATTTTGGTAATGCCCTGCGGTTGCAGACGATTTTCGGAAAACGGTGGGTATACCTGCCCCGGTTCAAATGCTGGATGTATCGGGATCAGTACAACTGGAAAGGGAAACGCACCCGGGATCTCTGCTACGCTGCCTGTACAGCTTTCCGTCATCTGGCCCAGGATATTGACCGGTTGCCCATGCCTAAAGCGGAGTGGGAACGGGAAGAAAGAACAGAGACTATTTTATGGCTGATGCTTTCCCAGCGGCCTACCCATGTAAAGAATGCGGTAAAAATGTATCGTGACATGCAGTTGGCGGAGGAAGCGGTGAGAGACGAAGTATTGAGGGGGAATTAGATTAAGGCAATAGTTAGCGACAAAGTGATGTGGGGGGGAAAAAACAGTAAAATGCTGACAAATGTGAAAATTTAAAAACTGTTTCAAAAGGGCGCCAATGTTGGCGTCCTTTTTGATATACCATTGGTTTTGTTATCTATAAATTGCGACTTTTGATGAAAGAGGAATGATTTAAATCGAAAGGATAAAAACACTAGCAGTTAAGTTATGCGGTTTTCCTTCAGCAATTCACACCCTTGCATTTTTTTATAAAAATGCTGGGAAATATATAAAAAAACAAGTTTATGTTTAATATATTATATGATATAATTAATAAAATATCATTAAATAGTAAGTTTAAAAGAGAGAAAATGCGAAAAGACAGGGAAAAATCAGTACCGGTATTTTCTGTTGTTGTGCCGGTCTACAATGCAGACCGATATCTGAATAAAGCATTACAAAGCATTCTGGATCAGGACTTCACAGATTTTGAACTGATTCTGGTAGATGACGGTTCTACGGATGAGAGCTTCGCTGTTCTTGAAGCATTTGCAGAAAAAGACGCCCGCATCATTGTTTTAAACAATGAAGTGAACCGTGGAGCGGCAGAAGCCCGTAACCGGGGGATAGACATTGCCCGGGGAAAGTATCTTTGTTTTGTGGATGCCGACGATTATATAGAACCGGATTTTTTGCGCCATTTTTATGATGCGTTTCAGGCGGATGATTGCGATTTTGTAAAATGTGGCGCCTATGAAGATTATTATGACGCAAACGAAAAGCAACTGTTTGCCAAATCCTGCGTTTTGCCTGACCAGGCTTTCCGGGAAACGAAAAGCATTATAAATCAGGTCGTTGATATGGAACTGATACCCTTGTTCGGATATAATTGGAACAGCTGTTATAAGATGGAAATTATAAAAGAAAGCAAATTGCGATTTGACGGAACGCTGAAGGTGCATGAAGATTTCGTGTTTAATATGGACTATCTGCCCTTTGTCAGAAAAATGCGCTGTCTTTCGTACTGCGGTTACCATTATATTAAACGAGAAGGTAACAGTTTAAGTTGTCAAAATGAAAATTACAACTTAAATATACGTCTGTTGAAAGTACGCAGTTTTCTTTCCTTGCTTAAAAATCAACAGAATGAAACACAGGAGAATCTGGATAAGGTCTACTGGATGTTTACCCGGTTTACGTTTTCGGCTTTGGAATCGGGGATTTCAATGGACACGATACGCAAAGAGAAAATTTTTGCCGATTTCAGAAAGCATAGTTTTGGCCCGATGGGATTCAAGAAAAAAATGCTGACTGGTATCCTGCAAAGCAATCGTGCATTTTTGATTAAAACGGCGGTTTGGCTGATGCGAATTGTTAAACAACATTTTCGCTATCTTTTTGCAAAGATAAAAAGGTAAAACGAAAAGAGGATTAAGGGATAGAACATGAGAATTTTGATTACCGGTGGGGCCGGTTTTCTCGGCTCGGCGCTTTGTAAAAGACTGTTGCAGGAAGGTAATGAAGTCTGGTGCTTGGATAATTTTTGTACCGGGTACATGGAAAATATTGCAGATTTAGTTAAAAATCCGCGTTTTCATCTTTTGCAGCAGGATATTATTGAACCTGTAGATATTCCGGTAGATCAGGTTTATAATCTTGCCTGTCCGGCCAGTCCTGTCCATTATCAGGAGGAACCGATTCATACTGCGAAAACCTGTTTTCTTGGCGCCCTTAATGCGCTGGAACTGACAAAAAAGTACAATGCTGTGATTCTGCAGACAAGTACCAGTGAGATTTACGGGGATCCTTTAGTTCATCCCCAGACGGAAGATTATAAAGGAAACGTAAATCCAATCGGTATTCGCTCCTGTTATGATGAGGGTAAACGGATTGCTGAGACATTGTTCTTTGACTATGCCCGGCAATACGGGACTCAGATCCGGGTCGTCCGCATTTTTAACACATATGGCCCGGGGATGGAACCTAACGACGGACGGGTGGTTTCCAACTTTATCCTTCAGGCGCTGAAGGGTGAAAGCATTACAATTTACGGTGACGGCAGCCAGACCCGGTGCTTCTGCTATGTTGATGACATGATAGAAGCCCTCGTCCGGATGATGAATAATCCGACGGGATTTGCAGGCCCGGTGAATCTGGGGAATCCTGTAGAAATAACAGTAAAGGATCTGGCGGAAAACGTGATCCGGTTAACCGGCTCCGCTTCTGCTTTGGAATACCGTGACCTTCCCCAGGATGACCCTGTGCGGCGCAGGCCGGATATTTCCCTGGCGAAAAAGGTGCTGGGTTGGGAACCGAAAATTTCGCTGGAAGAAGGTCTGCAAAAAACAATTTTGTATTTTAAAGAGACGCTGCTTAAATGAGTTTGTGCGATGGCTCCGGGTCAGCGTGCAAACGAATTAAACAGTGTTTCCTTAAAGAAGTTCTAAAAGCAAAAAGCGATTGAGGCTAATAATTGAGGCAAGGCTATTAATGACTACAGAAAATTTATTGCTGCAAAAAGAGAAAGTTTTTTTCTTGCAAATTCTGGCAGATCATTTGAATAAAAGGGCGACTGCAGTACCGGAAAATTTGAACTGGTCTGTTCTGGATAAAATTGGACAGGATCAAGAGCTGAGTGGCATTATATATCATCAGTGCAAAAACAGGATTGCTCAGTCTGATTTGCCGGCGGAAGTAAAAAAGAAGTGGAAACAGGGGTGCTTTTATAATATTTTTTTGTATTCTAAACGTCTGGCGCTTCTGAATCAAATAGATGCAGAATTTCAAAAGGAGAACATCCCGTATCTTATTTTTAAGGGTACTGAAGCAGCAATATTTTACCCTGCACCTGCCCAAAGAACAATGGGAGATTTGGATTTGTTAGTTCATCCGGAGGACAAACAGCGAGCCTGTGAAGCATTGGTCAGTTTGGGCTTCAAAATTATATCTCAAACTCCTGGCGAGTGGATTATTGCTAAAAACGAAATGGTGATAGAACTGCATCACAGACTGATTTATGCCCATAGTGTTGAATTGGAATCCATTCAGGCCTGGGGAGACAGGGCTTGGGAATACGCAATAGTACAAAACGGTAAAATGCAGCGTAAACTTGATTTGACTTATCACCTGGTATATATTTTGCTCCATTTAAGAAAACATTTGTTAGAACAAGGCGTTGGCTTTCGTCAGTTTATGGATGTGGCAGTGCTTGCTGCACAACCGGATATTAATTGGCAGCAGGCAGAATTGTGGTTTAAAGAATTAAATCTGGAAAAATTTTCTCAGACATGTTTTGCGTTTTGTGAGCAGTGGTTTAACGTACAAGTACCCATCTGCAGGTTAGAACTGGATGAAGAGTTTTATAGCAGTTTTACAGAAAAAGTTTTTGTTGGCGGCTTATTTGGGTCAAATGACGAAGAGAATAAAGAAAATCCTATTTTTAATAAAATGCATTATAAAAAAACCTCTGGCTCAAGTATACGTGTTTTTTTGCGGCATGCATTTTTGCCATATGAAGAAATGCGCGCACTGCCTTACTGTTATTTCCTGAATGGAAGACCGTATTTATTGCTGCTTGCCTGGTGTTGGAGATTTATATATAAAATCGGAACAGGAAACCTGGTGCCTCTTTTAAAAGGTGCTTATGGTAAGGAAACAATTAAGAAAAAGGAAGATATGCTGTCAAATTGGGGACTGTAGTTAATTTGGCAGGTATAGGAGAAAGGCTAATGGATATAATAGGAAAGGCATCTGTTTTCAAATCAAAAAGAATAATTGTATCTATGACATCGTATCCACCCAGGATCCATAGTGCTGTCCTTGCTCTTAAATCGATTTATAAGCAGACAAAGTTACCGGACGAAGTTATCTTATGGCTGGCGGAGCCTGATTTTCCTAACAAGCTGGATGATTTGCCTGTAAATCTTCGGCGGCTTGCAGCAGAAAAAAATCTTTCCATCCGTTGGTGTGAAGAGGACCTGAAATCGCATAAAAAATATTTCTGGGCATTTAAAGAATATCCGGATGCTCTTATAATTACCGTTGACGACGATGTAGTGTATCCACCCCAGCGTATTGAAAATCTGTATCGTTCCTATTTACTTCATCCGGATGCTGTTTCTGCAGCAAGGGCCTGTTTAATACCTGTATCGCAGGATAGGGAAATCCCTTCTTGTAAATCATGGCCTATAGGTATAGACGCTTTTATTTCAAGACCTTCTTTACAGTTAAGTGCAATCGGGGATGGAGGTGTTTTATATCCGACAACGCTCTTTTCCGGTGTTCAGGATTTACTGGATATGGAAGTCATTAAGCGTACTTGTTTGTATGAGGATGATTTATGGCTGAAAGCGATGGAATCGTTGCCGGTATTCCGGTTGTTGTGGCAGAAGGATTTGAGTTTCTGATATATACGCCAAATTCACAAGAAATTGGCTTGTATCATGAGAATTGGGAAAAAGGTAGAAGCGACAAACAATTATTACAGATACAGAAAGAAATAGATTATCGCTATGGGGACGGCTTTTTTCTAAAGAAGCTAACGGATCCCACTATAGGTGAACATTTAGTGGGTGTTAAAGTGTTAGCTGATTTGATAATACATTATCAAAATAAAGTTAAAAATTTAAAAAGGGATTATATGTTAAAAGCGTTAAGAATAAGCAATAGTGATTAAAATTATTATACTTTTAAGATTATAAGTAACGGCTAACGAACTGTCATATTAATTGTGATGGGAGTATGGTATGGAGCCTTTGATTTCTGTGATAGTGGTAACCTATAATCGTGCACATTTTCTTAAGGATGCCCTGGACAGCATAGTAGGACAAACATTCAAGGATTATGAAATCATTTTAGTAGATGACGGTTCTACGGATAACACAAAGGAGATAGTGGGCCAGTATAAAGGAATTCATTATATATATCAGGAGCACGCAGGTATTTCCAAAGCACGTAATACAGCCATTAAAGCCGCCAGGGGGAAATGGATTGCCACCCTTGATTCGGATGATATGTGGAAAGAGGAGAAATTGCAGAAACAGGTAGCCTATTTAGAGGCTCATCCTGATTGCCGGATTGTGTTTACCGCATTTCATAACTATACCGATATTCCGATAGATGAACTTAACAAACAACAAAACAATCTTATGCAAACATCAGGAGATAAGCGTTATTTGCCGAGTGCGTTAATAGATGCTAAACTGTTTGATGAAATCGGGTTGTATGATGAAGCGAAGGTCTGGGGCGAGGATATTGACTGGGTTTTTCGACTTAGCTTTTTTAAGGTAGAAATGGGGCACTACATAAATGAGGTTCTCTATTTACGTAAGGTCCACGGCTCGAATATCTCTGTTACAACTAAAGAAATTAGCAATTTGGAATTTTGGAAGATGGTAATAGAGGCTTATAGAAAAACTAAAAAGCAGGTAATTTTAAAAAATAAATGAAGGAGGATTTGACATGTACAAATTAAATGAAGAAAAGATGTTTTATGATTATGCAGACGGACAGGCTGTGGTGATTAATTACCAAACCGGTATGTATTACGGAATGGGTTTGCTGGCCTCTGCCATTCTGGATCGTATCATAGCCGGAAAGAATGTTGATGAAATTTTAACCGCAGTCAAAGCGTTGCCCCAGTGCCCTCCTGATATTGCAGAGCGTGTACATAACTTTGTCGCGGAATTATTGGATAAAGAAATCATTGTATGCGGTCCTTCCGTTTCCGGGGGAGCGGAACCGCTGGCAAAGGAAATTGCAGAAGACGGTTTTGATTTAAAATTGGATATGTTCGCGGAGATGTCGGATTTGCTGCTGGCCGACCCGGTGCATGATGTTGATATGAATGTAGGCTGGCCGAAATTGAAGGATAAGTAACGGCTAACGAACTGTCATATTAATTGTGATGGGAGTATGGTATGGATCCTTTGATTTCTGTAATCGTGGTAACCTATAATCGTGCTCATTTTCTAAAAGATGCCTTAGACAGTATACAAAGACAGACGTTCAGGGATTATGAAATCATTCTTGTGGATGACGGTTCTACAGATAACACGAAAGAAATAGCGGAAAAATACGAGAGCGTTCATTATATTTTTCAGGAGCATGGTGGCATTTCCAAAGCACGTAACACAGCAGTTACAGCTGCAAAGGGAAAATGATTGCATTTCTTGATTCGGATGACATGTGGAAAGAGGATAAATTGCAGAAGCAGGTGGCCTATTTGGCGGCGCATCCGTATTGTCGTATTGTATATACAGCAGTTCATAATTTCACAGATATTTCAGAAAGCGAAATGAACGAGCGGCAAAAAGAACTGTTAAATTCTGAAATGGACAGGTGTTTGCCAAGTGCGTTGATAGATGTCAGGTTGTTTCATGAAATTGGCATGTTTGATGAAGACATGCCATATGGTGAAGATACGGACTGGAATCTGCGCCTCCGGTTTTTTAAGGTAGATATAGTGCACTGTCTGGAAGAAGCTCTTTATCTGCGTAGAATTCACGGTTCAAATATCTCAAATACTACTAAAAAAGTTAGTAATATGGAATTTTGGAAAATGGTATTAGACTCTTATAGAAAAACAAAAAGACCAGGGAAAGAATTAACAAAGTGAATGAAAATAAATCGAGTTATATCAATTTCGGGAAGGAGGCAAGCTAAACATGACCCCTTTAATTTCAATAATTATGGCTACCTATAATCGTGCCGCTTATATTGAAGAAGCGTTGGAGAGCATAAAAAGACAGACGTTCCGGGATTTTGAAATTATTGTGGTAGATGATGGCTCTACAGACGACACACGGGAAATTATGAAGAAATACGAAGATGCCCGTTATATTTATCTGGATCATGTTGGCATTGCCGGGGCACGTAATACTGCGGTTAAAGTTGCAAGGGGCAAGTGGATCGCGTTTCTTGATTCCGATGATCTGTGGATGGAAGACAAGCTGCAAAAGCAGGTGGATTTTTTAGCGACACATCCTGATTGCCGTATTGTGTATACGGAGTTCAAAAACTTTACCAATATTCCGGAAAATGAACTTGACGAGCGACAAAAAGAACTTTTGCAAACGGACGATATAAAATGGTATTTACCAAGCGCATTGGTAGATGCCAGGCTGTTTGGAGAGGTTGGTCTGTTTGATAAAACCTGGGAGCCAAATGATGATACAGAATGGAATTTCCGTCTAAAATTTTACAATATAAATATGGAACACTGTATTTATGAAATTCTTTATTTTCGCAGGGTTCACGTTTCCAATATTTCGAATGTCAGAAGAGAACTCTACAGTTCGGATATAAGGGATTTGGCTCTGGATGCGTACCGAAAAGTCAGGAAAATGAGGAAATAATTGAAGGGTATGTAAGCCTGCAATGAATTCTAGAAGATAAGGTGGAAGTTATGGATCCTTTGATTTCTGTAATCGTGGTAACCTATAATCGTGCTCATTTTCTAAAAGATGCCTTAGACAGTATACAAAGACAGACGTTCTGGGATTATGAAATCATTCTTGTGGATGATGGTTCTACGGATAACACGAAAGAAATTGTGAAGAAGTACGAGGGAATCCGTTACATTTATCAGGCGCACGGAGGCATATCCAAAGCGCGAAATACAGCCATTAAAGCGGCTAAGGGAAAGTGGATTGCTACCCTTGATTCCGATGATCTGTGGAAAGAGGGTAAACTTCAGAAACAGGTAGATTATTTACGGGCGCATCCGGAATGCCGCATTGTTTATACAATTTACAAGAACTTTACCGATATTCCGGAAGATGAGCTAAATGAACAGCAAAAAGATCTGTTACAAACAGTTATAAATTGGGATTTGCCGACTGCGCTGATAGATGCCAGACTGTTTGATGAAATTGGCTTGTTCGATGAAAATTTGGAATATAGTGAAGACATGGACTGGAATTTAAGGCTTAAATTTTATAAGGTAGATAAGAGTCACTGCATAGAGGAAGTTCTTTATTTGCGCAGGGTTCACGGTTCCAATATAACGCATAGCCAAAAAAAATTTTGTAGTACAGATATGCTGAATTTGGCTATCAATGCATATAGAAAAGTAAGAAAAGTAAGGAATGGCTTGGGAAAATGAAAAGGAGTTCTTATAAAAATGTTTACAAAAGTAATCAAAGCATCTGTCATTATTCCCTGCTATAATGCTGGCTCCTATTTAGTGCAGGCGGTGTTTTCTGTAAGGAAACAGCAGGCGAGTTTTCCTTTAACTACGGAAATTATTGTGATTGATGACGGTTCTACGGATGGCAGTGTGGAGCGGTTGGAGAGTTCAGTTGCTGCAAGGTCTATAGGGTCTGTCTTAAAGATTTTGCATCAGGATCATCAGGGTGCGTCAGCGGCCCGTAACTATGGTATAAAGGAAGCGACAGGGGATTATCTTCTGTTTTTGGACGCAGATGATGTATTGATGCCCGACGCCATCGAATCTTTGTATCAGGGTCTTTTACAAAATGAAGGCGCAGTGATTGTGTTAGGCATGGCAGAAGAGTTTATTTCAGAAGAATTGGATGCAAAAACTGCCGGCGAACTGATTAAGAAAAAGGTGCCTTTCGGCGCGTTTCTTTCAGGTTGCTGCTTGGGGAAAAAGGAAGCGCTGCTGAAAGTAGGTTATTTCGACCCAAATCTGAAAAGCGGCGGAGAAACGGTAGACTGGCTGGTACGCATGCGGAGTACCGGGTTAAAAACGGTGCAGTTGAATGTGATAACGGTACGCAGAAGGATTCATTTAACAAATACCGGCAGAGTTCTTATGCAGGGTCAGATGCAGGATTATGCTTCCATCATCAGAAAACGGCTGCTGGCACAGCGGATGAGCAATAAAAAATAAATGTATATTTAATTGAAGGGTCTGTTTTTCAGATTGGAGATGAAAGAGTTGAACTTTTCTAAAGCAGAAAATCTTTCTGATTATTTTGTAGTACTGGATGAACGATTGCAGAAAATCTTGCCTGAAAGGGTTAGTGTGCTTGCTCATATAGCCGGTTATATGGTACGTTTGGTTTTTCCAAATGTTGATTATGCTAGATATGTAATACCGGATATGTTTGTACAACCCGATAATGGTGTTTCAGTTGATGCAACATTTATTTGGTGGGAAGATGATATTTTTCCTTATCAACTGCACAATTTTGCTCATTTAAAAAATTTTGCACAATTTAATGAAAACTTTTCTAAGGCGGCGGATGATTGTGGATATATTGAAATAATATGGGATGAACTGAGAGCAGAAGATCGTCTGAAAAATAAATATTATCTGTTGTCAAATCCCGCTACAGATGTGAAATGGCCCATTGCCAACCATCCTTTTGCAAGAGTTATTTTTTTATGGGCGCAACGGCATGAGCTTTTAATGTTGCATGCGGCTGCTGTTGGCAAAGATGGACATGGAGTTCTGATAGTAGGGCACGGAGGAACGGGGAAAAGTACACTTGCCTGTTCCTGCCTGGCAGATGGATTTGAATTTGTTTCTGATGATTATTGTCTGCTAAGTGCTACTGATTCTCACATCGTGTATCCGATTTATACGAATGTTTCATTAAATCCGTATTCCATTTCCAAATTGCCTATGTTTAAGCCTTTTGAAATTCTGCCAATGCAGGAAGAAAAGGGAGCTTTTACAGTAAGTGAAAGTCTGATTAAATCTGGTTTGCCTGTAGAGGCTATTATTTTTCCGCGGATTACAGACAATTCAGAACCTGAGATTACAACGGATAAATCCAGCAAAGCATTAGTACAGGTTATTTATTCCACTAATAAACAACTGGGTTGTGTGTTTGATGCTACATTTGTCAAAAAACTGTCGCAGCGCTTGTGGGGTATGCCGGTGTATCGGTTTAGCTTAACGCAAGATTTGCATAAAAACTGTCAGTATTTAAAAAAGTGGATAAGGGATTTACCGTGTACAAATTAAAACAAAGCAAAAATGTTCTATGTAACTTACAAGAATCTGAAGTCTGCCAACACTGTTGTGAAGGAGAAAACGTATGGATCCGTTGATTTCCGTAATTGTAGTGACCTATAACCGTGCCCATTTTCTTAAGGATGCCCTGGAGAGCATACAAAAACAGACGTTTAAGGATTATGAAGTAATTCTTGTGGATGACGGTTCTACGGATAACACGAAAGAAATTGCAGAGGAATATGAAGGAATCCGTTACATTTATCAGGAACATAGTGGTATTTCCAAGGCACGGAACACTGCTCTTAAAGCAGCGAAGGGAAAGTGGATTGCCACCCTTGACTCGGATGATTTATGGAAGAAAGATAAATTGCGGAAGCAGATAGATTATGTACGGACTCATCCGGATTGCCGCATAGTATTTACGTTATTCAGAAATTTTACGGATATTCCGGAAGACAAGTTGGATGAGCAGCAGCAGACTCTTTTGCAAACCGTTATAGACTGGTGTTTACCAACTGCATTGATAGATATCAGTCTGTTTGATGAGATAGGACAATTTGACGAGGCTATGGAATTTAGTGAAGATACAGACTGGATTTTCCGCCTGAAATTTTATAGGATCAACGTAGAGCACTGTGTGGACGAAGTTCTATATTTACGCAGGATACATACTTCCAACATCTCAACTTCCCAAAAAGATGTTTATGATGAAGAATTGCGAAAAATAGTTATTGATGCTTATAGAAAACTGAGAAGGGCGAGAAAAACGTAATTATCGATATTATGACAGAAACATATGAAAATACTCTGCAAACCATACTGGACAATTTAAGTATAGATCATACTGTTACAGGAGATCTGCTGGATTTGCACTTTAATGATGGCATAACACCGGATTTGTTAAGGGCGTTTTTTGCAAAATATGATATTGAAACGTTGGATTATCGTAGTGTATGGCTGGCAAGTAAACTGGCAAGCCGGTTGCATTATGTGGGGGTTCCGAAAGAACAGGCTCCGCGTATCAAGGGGATAGTAAAACAATTTACGGTTAAAAACGGCAGAGGGTTATGTGAATTAACTGGTATATTAGAAGCTTTTAGTAAAAAGAGTATTGATGTTCTGTTATTAAACGGAACCGCTATAAAAACATTTTATCAGCCGGAAGAAGCACGTTACCGGAGCGACATTGAAATATTGGTGCATCCTGAAGATGTTACAAAAGCAGAAATAATTTTAGAAGAACAGGGTTTTAGTTTGCATGGCAAATCCTGGGAGCAGAATGTTTATGTAAAGAATGATGTCAGAGTCGCTGTGAATAGTGTGTATCTCCGTGCAATTATACTGACAGGAGATCGCGCGGATATCTGGCAAAATTCTCTGGAAATCAGCTGGCGTGGGAAAAAAGTGTTTGTCCCCTGTCCTGAAATGCTTCTGTTGATTTTTTTTGTTCAGGGCTTGGAAGTTTCCTGTTCACGTATATGTAACGGTTTGGATAATCACTTTGTGAATTTGTTTTTGGACAGCAAGTTCTTCTTAGAAACCCCTGTTTTGGATTGGGAAAAGTTTGTCGGACTTGCTAAGAAAAGTAAACTTACGTTGCATGCCCGTTTGATGCTTGATGTTTTATGCCGGTTGTATCCGGGCCTGGCTCCGGAAGGAGTGGCATACGCGTTACCGTTCACGGATTATGATATTGCGAATGTACAGAAATTAATTTCATACAATATTGCTAAAAAACGGATGGCGGATGCCAAAATCCGTCGTGATCGTAAAGATTATTATTTGAACAGATGTATTTCTTTATGGAACCTGAATTGCTACTATGGCAATCGTGATTCTGTTTTTTCTAATATGATTGATTTTCCGCAGTTTTTTTCCGTGTGGAACAATAATGGCGAACAGAAAGGGTTGTTATCTAAATTTGGGAGTTATAATAAATGAAAGTATCTGTTAAAAAAACAATCCTTTATTTTTCACCCCATCAGGATGATGAACTCCTGTCCATGGGCATTGATATCTGCAAATCCATAAGCGAGGGGCATAACGTTCATGTTATTTTGTGTACAGACGGCTCTAAGTGTACGGTCAGGCAAGAACTGGCAAATGGGAAAAAATGCGATAAGTGCCATGGATTCCATACCTATCAGTTGACGGAGGAAGATTTAACAACTGCCAGAGATAAGGAGTTCCGTGAAAGTTGCAGGGCATTAGGGGTTGAAGACGGCCATGTGCATATTCTGAAACAACGTTTTATTGACGGGAAGCTGACCGTTTGCGACAGTAAGAAGACCATATTGCACTATCTTAACGCAATGGGTCCGGATTGTGTCGTATGCACATTGGACCCCAATCTTGAAAACAACTGGCAGCACCGCGACCATAAAGGGCTGGGCTATGCTGCGGCAGAACTGTTTAACGAAGGCTATATCCGTGAACTCCGCTTATTTACAGAGCCGTATTATGCAGAGCTCTTTTACCATAAAATGGATTTTATCCGGGGAGAATGCAGAGTGGCGATTGCTGCTGCAACAGCTTTGGTACAGGAAAAGATGCAGAAAGCCTTAAAAGCGTATTCCCATTGGGACCCGGAGGCCGGTCGCTACGCGGTGGGGTATCACGATATAGCAGAAGCGTTTGACTCACTTCTGAAAAACGGGGCCTCGTACTGTCATATATGTAAACGGGAACCAGCTGTTCCTGAACCGGAGGTCAGTATATGTAGGGAGCTGATTGTATCACTGAATTCGAATCCGGGCAGGCTCAACAGCGCCGTTAAAACGCTTTCTACCGTTTATGAGCAGAGCCTTACCCCGGACGTGGTTATTTTATGGCTGGCATCTGCAGCTTTTCCCAATAGGGAGAAAGACCTGCCGGATGAGCTTATAAAAATGACAGAGGAAAACGGTCTTTCGATTCGGTGGTACGGGAGCGATATGAAGACCCGTGACAAATACTTATGGGCCGTTAATGCAAACCCGGATGCGTTTGTAATTGCTGTTGACGACGACATGTTATGCCACAATCAGTTTATCGAAGACCTGTATCATTCGTATCTTTTTTATCTGCAGGAGTTTTCGGATGCCCGGATATGTTTTGCACCAATATCGGTTATTAGGGGTTTCTTGTTGCATGAAGATGATTTATACAAGATCGTTACTTACTGCAAGAATGAAGTCAGTTTTCTGAAGAATCTGCAGGATAAATACCGGAAGCAACAGGATGATTTAAAAACGAAACATAAAATAATTGTACGGCTGGCAAAGGAAATCGGGAAATTGCAACGGGAACTGAACGATATTAAAACAAGATAATCATTTATAAAGAGAGCGTTTTATGTGGAAGAAATACCTTACCCCATCAGCGTACATCCGGTTTATGAAACGCGTCTTTCTGCGTTTAGAAATGGCAGCGCTGCTGAGAAAACGAAAACTGCGGCGTGTAATGGATAACGGCATAGTATTTTCCCATGAATCCGGTCTTTACGTGGAACGGTCCCTGAAAGTACATATGAAGGCGCCGGAAGGGTATACGATAGCGTTTACCACGAACGGAACAACACCTTCCGAAAAAGATGCCAGCGGCAAGTCTGAACTGGAAGTTACATTAAACCGCAACATGTCCGGATATCTTGTGGATCATAGGAATCTGATCCTGTGTCCAGAATTGGGAAAGTCCGTTTTATGTCAGGATGACAGCCTGCCTGCCGGTGTTGTATTGAATACAGCCCTGGTTGACAGCAAAGGCAGAGTCAGCGATAAAGTGCAGTCGAATGTGTATTTTTTAGAAGCAGATTTTGTCAAAAGATTTCCAAATTGCCTGATTGTTTCGGTTATTACAGATCCCCGGGACCTGCTGGATTACAAAACGGGTATTTATGTTTCCGGTGCTATATTTGACGCATGGAAAAATACAGAAGAAGGTAAAATGGTTATAGCCCAAAAGGATGAGTGGTGGGCTAATACGAACTCAACCCAACGGGGGAAGTATTGGGAAAGACCCTGTCAGGTTCAGTTTTTTAGCAGTGGTTCATCGAAGCCGGATATGGTACTGAATGCAGGGATGCGGATATTTGGCGGCACTTCCCGGTTGATGAATCAGAAATCGTTTAAGGTGTGTTTCCGGAAGAAGTACGGTTGCGCACTGCTTCCGTTCGCATTATTTGATAAACCGGGTGAGTATAAGACATTTGCGTTACGAAACGGAGATATAGAACGCCTCAAGTTCAGGGATGCATTTCTTCAGGACCTGGCCAGGGGAGGAAATTATACGGTATTGGATTCCCGTCCGGCAGTATTGTTTTTAAACGGAGAATACTGGGGTCCCTATTCGCTGAATGAAATCATCTCAGGCAAAATGATGGAGAAACGGTTTGGAGTTGACAAGAATAATGTAGTTGTCATCAAGGAATTGAGAGTTAAAGTGGGGAGAAAGGAAGATATAAAGCTTTATAAAGAATTGCAGGCTTTTGCAGATAAGGATCTGACAGACCCTACAGTATACCGGCGGTTCTGCGACACGGTAGATATCCGTTCCATGGCAGATTTTTTTGCATTGCGGATCTATATTGGTGACGTCGACTGGGATACTGCTCATAACCATATTCTCTGGCGGACTAAAGACACATCCTATAATGGCGGGCGGTGGCAGTTTATCGTCCATGATACAGATGATAGTTCAGGATGCTGGGGTTTAGAAAAATATGCTCCTGTAACGGATCATTTCCGACAGGCAATCAAGAATTTTCCGGTTTTCAGGGCAGCTCTCAGGAATAACGAATTCTACATGTTATTTTTGGAAGCAATTAAAAGAATCGGTTCAGAAAACTACGAGTTTTCCCGTGTGCAGGCTAAAATGGATTATTATGATAAAACCTGGTCGCCGCTCATGCCGGACTTCTATAAGCGTTTCGGGGGCAACTTTCGGAGGCGGGATATTTTCATTAAATTAACATTAGATTTCTTCCGTAAAAGATATAATTATATTATACCGATGGTAGAAAGCTGGAAACCGTAAGGCTTTGATATGATTATTCATATGCTTTAAAAAATATATAAATAATTTAATCAATGATTGGTTAAAACACTAGGAAAATAATGAAATACGATCATAACAACGAAAGTAACAACTACATATGTATTTCTCCAGACAGAGCCTGGACAGATCTGCGACTGGGCGAAGTGTGGCGGTATAGGGATCTGATTTTTCTGTTTACGAAACGCTCATTTGTTCTTACCTATGCCCAGACAGTTCTGGGACCTCTCTGGCTGTTTTTAAAGCCGTTTCTTACCAGTATTATGTTTACACTGGTGTTTGGCTATATTGCGGGAATCCAGACAGACGGCGTTCCTAAATTTTTGTTTTTCCTTTGCGGTACGGCGGTCTGGAATTTTTATTCAGCTTGTGTCAGTGATAATGCCAGGACATTTATTGATAATGCATCACTGTTCGGCAAAGTGTATTTTCCCCGGCTGACTGTACCGATTTCCAGGGTAGCTGCTATGCTGATCCGTTTTCTGATCCAGATTTCCATGGTGCTTATAGTACTGTTTTATTATTGTTTAAAAGGAAATGTCAGCCCCCGCTTTGAACTGTGGATCGTCCTTCCGTTCCTGCTTTTGCAGCTGGGCCTCATGGGGATGGGGGTTGGTATTATTATTTCCAGTTTGACCACGAAATACAGGGATCTTTCTGTACTGGTTGAATTTGGTGTACAGCTTTGGATGTACGGGACGCCGGTGGTGTATCCCCTGTCCCAGCTGCCGCAAGGTTGGATGCGTACAGCAGCGTTGTGTAACCCGGTTACTGCGCCGGTAGAGTTATTCCGGTTCATTTTGCTGGGCGAAGGTTTGTTCATTCCGGTTTCTTATCTTTGGAGTCTGGGATTTACAGTTCTTGTGACGGTTTTGGGTATGGTTGTTTTTAACCATGTGGAAAAGACATTTTTGGATACGGTTTGATGTTTATTGCATAATAAACACACCTTTCTTTAAAAAGGGCTTGCAAAAAAACAGGTTTACTATTTATGGATAACAGATGTGCAGAGATGCAAAAGGCCGGGCTGGCCATCCGCATCAGGGGCTTAAAAAAAGAATACCGTCTGGGACAGATAGGCCGTACTACGCTGCAGAAAGAGCTGAAACGCTGGTGGGCAAGGAAACGTGGTTTGGAAGACCCCTATTCTAAAATCGGGCTACACGGAAGCGGAGGCGACCAAGCTGTTTGCCAACACGTATCTGGCCATGCGGGTCTCTTTTTTCAATGAACTGGATACCTATGCCGAAACGAAGGGCCTGGACACCGCTGCTATTATTAAAGGTATTTGTCTGGATCCCCGCATTGGGGATTACTACAACAATCCGTCCTTTGGTTACGGCGGTTATTGTCTGCCCAAGGATAGTAAGCAGCTGCTGGCAAACTATCAGGATATTCCGGAAAACCTGGTCCGTTCCATCGTGGAAAGCAACCACACCCGGAAAGATTATATTGCGGATAAAGTGCTGGAAATGGCTGGTTATTATAACGGGAAAGATTTTTCTGAAAAGTGTTTATTGCATAGTAAAAACACCAAAAGGAGCATGCAAAAAACATCTGAAAAGATAGAGCAGCAGGATATGGTGGTGGGTGTGTATCGCCTGACCATGAAGACCGGCTCCGATAATTTCCGGCAGTCTTCCATTCAGGGTGTAATGAAGCGTATCCGTGGGAAAGGTGTTGGCGTCATTATCTATGAGCCTGCGCTGGAAGACGGTTCTGTTTTCTTTGACTGCAAGGTGGTCAATGATATTGCAAAGTTTAAGAACCTGTGCAGTTGTATCGTTGCCAACCGGTACGATGAAATCCTTGACGATGTGCGGGATAAGGTGTATACCCGCGATCTGTTCAGGAGAGATTGAAGGGAGAATAATTGGCTATTGACCGTAGCGTGCTATCATATTGATATATAAGGTATGCAAATATTTGAAGGAGGTTCATAATTACCATGAAAATTTATGTTGTTACCTGCACGTTTAATAATTATCAGTCGTTAATTGATGTCGCGTTTAAAACTTTGAAAGAGGCAAAAGCCTATGCAACGGAATTGAACGGTGACAAAGACAAAGCGGTTGCCCGTTGCAAGGAGTTGATTGCCCTGCGGGACAGTGAAGCGATGGTAAAGTTTTTAGACACAGAGAGCAAGATTGCCTTTGAGGTTGTGGCTGCTGAGTTGAAGTAACAGGTTGTAATAACAAGACAAAAAGGATGTTATCAATACACAATCAAAATTTTAATGTGTGTTGATGAAATTCTCAAGGCGCCTTCTACCTTCAAAATCTTCAATTTGAATTCGCGGATGTTTCATAAAGTAGGATGAGGGTTCAACAATATCTCCAGACATCCCCCTATCAAGTGCCAGTTTCATGCAACGGATGGCATCTATCACAATCCCGGCGGAGTTTGGCGAATCTTCGACCGAAAGACGCAGTTCCAAGTTCATTGGTACATTGCCAAATTGTAGTCCTTCTATACGAAGAAAACAAATCTTGTTATCTTTTTGCCACTGTACATAGTCTGACGGCCCAACATGGATAGCCTTATCATCTAACGGCCTTTTTAGATTTGATTGTACCGCCATAGTCTTTGATACTTTTTTGTCTGCAAGTCTGGCGCGATTAAGCATATTGAGAAAATCTGTATTGCCTCCCGTATTTAACTGATAGGTCTGAGTAATACGAATCCCCCGCTCTTCAAAAAGACGAATCAATTCCCTGTGAGTGATAGTTGCACCTAGCTGCGACTTGATATCATCCCCAATGCAAGGAAGCCTTCGTTCCCTAAATTTTTCAATCCACTCTGGACTGCTTGCAATAAACACTGGCATGCAATTGATAAATCCTACACCCGCGTCCAGTGCACATTCGGCATAAAACTTTACTGCTTCTTTTGAGCCTACCGGCAAATAGTTAATCAGCATTTCAGCACCGGATTCTTTAATCTGCTGAACAAATTCTTCTTTTGTTGGTTCCTTAACGTCAGAAACGAGTACACGGATATCTTCATCATAATTTTGTGTATGCTCTGAAATACCATCAAGAATCTTTCCCATAACGACCTTAACTCCGTAATATGGGATGTCAGTCTGAAATACTTTAGTGCAGTTGGGCTTCGCAAAAATAGCCTCGCTAATATCCTTGCCTACCTTACGTGCGTCAACATCGGCGGCAAAAACCACTTCGATATCTGCAATAGTATAACCGCCAAGATTCTGGTGCATTAGGCCAATAACTTCATCGTTCTCATTATAGTAATGAAGACCTTGAATTAGTGATGAAGCGCAGTTTCCTAATCCTATAATACCAACCTTAATTTTACTCATTTTGCTGCATAGTCTCCTTTACTTTAATTATAAAATAGGATTTTCTCCTATGGCAGATTCTAAATCATTCTTCTTTATATTTATCAAAGACTTCATCCTAACCATATCTTCTGGATATGTGATTTTATCAAAATACGGAACGTCAAAATCTAAGTATACACTAGTAGATTCCGGTAATTGCTGTATAGACTCGGTATATTCTGAATCTGACTTAAAGTACCTCTCTATTAACGGGAACCTAAATCCCTCTGGCGGATACAACGTATAATATTCTTCTCGATTGACAATCCATTCACCGTAATGTCCAAGACTGTCGGTAATTTTTCGAGCGCATGCTACAGCTTCAAATTTGTCGAGAAGCATAAAAACCCTATCTATTATGTGACTGATAAGTGTTGGTCTGACAGCATCCACTACAACTAACTTCTCACAGGAACTATGTTGACGTAAATAATTTAAGCCGTTTCGCTTCGTGATATTCAAAGTCGGTCCGCTGTCTGTCACGTCCACGCCATATGTTGACACAATTTTCTCGTGGTATTGACGGTCAGCAGCGATAAGTATTGAATCTGCCAATCTGCTTTTCTTACAAGCTTCTATTACGTAGGAAATCACTGGACGTCCGTCTAAATCAATGTACTGCTTGGGTATGGAATCTTCGAAACGTTCTCCAATGCCCCCTGCTGTAATCATTATAATATTTTTATCTGTCAATTTCATAATTGCCTCCAACATTCTGTGAACGATTTTTCACGGTCTTCAGTCTCCTTGTGATAATTATACTACTACCAGACTAAAGTTCAAAGTGGTTTAGTTTTTGGAGAGCAGGTCAGGGTACAAACACTTTCTGAACACTGTTTCTGATGATTGGGTTATAGGGGGTTCCTGTTATGAATATAAAAGTCAAAAGAGTACTCAGCTTCATCGTTGGGAAACTGCCTTTGAAAAGAGATTACATTTTTTTTGAATCATATCCTGAATTGGATGGTTCGCCTTGGATGATTTACCAAGAGCTGATAAATCGCGGGTTTGACAAACGCTATAAATTAAGGTGGCTGGTCGACAAAAATTTTAAGGTTCCTCCCAATGTGCCATGTGTTACTTTCTTTAACGGATCTTTTCTTCAAAAAGTCAATTGTTACTACTTGTTGGCAAAAGCAAAGGTAATTGTAGATAGTAATAGGTGGGTGTACAAAACTAACCAAAAGACGTTTCGGCTTCATACTAAGCATGGAGCTCCCTTAAAAAACGTTTATTTCTACGATTCTAAACTTGGTAATGTTGATGCTGTTTTATCTTTATCTGAAGAATTAATTGGTATACAAGAAAAAAGCTCTCCATCTGCAAAAGGTAAAATTATACCTTTAGGTTATCCGACAAATGATCGCTTATTTGAGAATGTTGATTTATATAAATTAGGATTTTGGGAGAAAATTACAGGGCAAAAGGAAAAGTTTGACAGAATTATTGGCTGGCTGCCAACGTATAGGCAACATCGTAATGGGAGCAAGTCTGGCAGAGCTTCATTTGTCCATCCCTATGGAATTCCTATAATCAAGCACAAAGATGAACTTGAAAATTTAAATGAGGTCCTAAAAGCAAAGAATGCACTTCTTGCTATTCAAATACATCATGCTCAAATGAAGAATTTTTCAAATTTCAGCTATTCCAATATCGTCTTGATTCCTCAATCATTGAAGTACGAAATGAATATTTCTACAATTAATTTGATGCACACTTTTGATGCTATGATAACAGATTATTCTACTGCATATCATGAATTCCTTTTATTGGACAGGCCTATTGGTCTTTCAATAGATGATTACGATGTGTATAACAAGTATCCCGGGTTTTGCTTGGATTATTTTGACTGGATTAAAGGATTTTATATTAAAAATTTTGATGATTTATTGGTGTTTATTCAAGATACTCTTGAAGGAAGGGATGTTGCCAAGTCTGAAAGAGGATCTGCCCTTCTTCGGATTCATAAGAACAGAGATGCAAAATCGACTATACGGGTAGTGGACTACCTTATACGTGCCGCTAAATTGTAAGACAGAGAATAATTGAAAAAAGTAAATGGAGGCAAACCGGCAATTCAGGAAAGGAAAATTCTTATGTACAATTATTTGATCGTTGGTTCAGGACTCTGTGGTGCAGTGATGGCTCAGCAGCTGCACGCCGCGGGGAAAAAGGTTCTGGTCATTGATAAGCGCCCCAATATTGCGGGGAATGTGTATACGGAAAAGGTGGAAGGCATTAACGTACATAAGTACGGCGCCCATATTTTCCACACCAATGATAAAAAGGTCTGGGATTATCTGCAGGCCTTTACGGTGTTCAACCGTTTTGACCTGCTCCCCAAAAACTGATCCACTCTGAACTTTAGTCTGGCTGTGGTATAATTACCACAAAGGGGGCTAAAATGTGGGTGACAAGCAGGGCTTTCTGGAAGCGACTGTGGAATATGCCCTGTGCCGTTCGGATTTGCATGACGGTTTCTTAAAATATTTGAAGGAGACCGTTGTAACGGAACAATAGTATTCAGTTATTTTGTTTTGTAAAAAATGCCGCTTGCTGTATAATGGTATATAGCAAGCAGTTTTATTTATATAATGAAAGGCGACGACTGTATGAATATTAAAATTCTTGTGGCCGCACACAAGCAATACTGGATGCCGGAGGATTCCGTGTACCTGCCGTTGCATGTAGGGGCGGAAGGCAAACCGGACTTAGGTTATACAAAGGATAATACTGGCGACAATATTTCTGCTAAAAATCCGAATTTCTGTGAACTGACCGGTCTGTACTGGGCTTGGAAAAATCTGGAAGCGAATTATGTCGGGCTGGTGCATTACCGCCGGTATTTTACCTGTAAAGAAGTGCGGAATATAAAAGCGAAAAAGGATCAGATTTTGCGCGGGGATGAATGGGAGAAAATTTTGTCTGCTCATTCGGTGGTGGTAGCGGATAAGCGGAATTATTATATTGAAACGAACCGCAGTCACTATAACCATGCCCATCCTTCCGTCGGGCTGGACGAAACGGAACGGATCATTCAGGAAAAATATCCGGAATACAGTACCGCGTTTACCACGGTGATGAGCCGAACCTGGGCGCACATGTTCAATATGTTCGTCATGCGGCGGGATTTGTTTGACGCCTATTGCCAGTGGATGTTTGCCGTCCTGTTTGAACTGGAAAAACGGTTGGATATTTCTTCTTTTGATGCTTACAATACCCGTGTGTTTGGTTTTGTGAGCGAGCGTTTACTGGATGTGTGGCTGGAGAAGAATCAGATTGCGTATAAGGAGCAGAATGTCTCCTTCATGGAGCCTCAGAACTGGATTAAAAAGGGCGGGCTGTTTCTGAAGCGTAAGTTTTTTGGTTAATATAAAAATAAGCAACGTTTATCGTGCTTTCCTCCCATGACCATTGGTTTGGCGTTACGTACAAGGAAGACAAACCGGCTGTGGTAAACAGTTTCCGGGAACTGATTGCGGGCGGGGTTTATGGAGAAGATTTGTATAGGGATTTGGGGTAGAAAATGAATCGGGTTTTATGCCTGGGGCGAACCAAGATTTGCCTTAATTCAAACTTCAAGTTCGGAGGTTATAAAAAGTGAAAGTATCTGTCATTATCCCTTGCTATAATGCAGGCTCCTATTTAGTACAGGCGGTGTCTTCTGTAAGGGCGCAGAAAACAAGTTTCCCCTTAACGTCGGAGATTATAGTCATTGACGATGATTCCCCGGATGGTTGTGTAGAACAATTAGATGGTGGTTCTGATCTCAAGATTTTACATCAGGAACATCAGGGGGCGGCAACGGCCCGTAACTACGGTATGAGGGAAGCGACAGGGGAGTATCTGCTGTTTTTGGATGATGATGATAAATTGGTTCCGGATGCTGTTGAAACTTTATATCAGGGGCTGCTGCAAAATGAGAGCGACGTGGTTTTAGGTATGGCAGAGGATTTTATTTCAGAAGAGTTAACTGCCGAAGTTGCCGCATCCTTATCGAAAAAAGAAGTTCCTTTCGGTGCGTTTCTTTCCGGCTGCTGTTTTGGGAAAAGGGAAGCGGTTTTGGAAGTTGGCTTTTTTGACGCAAGTATTCAAGGTGGCGAGACCGTGGACTGGCTGGCGCGCTTGCGAAACTCCGGGTTAAAATCGGTGCAACTGAACGTAATAACGGTACACAGGCGTATTCATTTGACAAATTTAGGCAGGGTTTATGAACAAGAACAGATGCAGAGCTATGCTTCCATAATCAGAAAACGGCTGCTGGCACAACGGATGAAAAATAAAAATAATTTAAAATGAAAACTTGGAGTAATCTTTAATATGAATATAATTGTTACCGGTGGAGCTGGCTTTATTGGTTTAAATTTCATTTTTCATATAGTAAAGATGTATCCGGCATACCGAATTATTTGTCTGGATAAACTGATGTATGCAGGAAAGTTATTTGCGCTGAAAAGCTTGATGGATAGTCCCCATTTTCGTTTTGTGAAGTTGGACATTTGTGATAGGACCGGGGTGTATAAGCTGTTCGAGGAGGAACATCCTGACGTAGTGGTGAATTTTGCTGCAGAGAGCCACGTAGATCGGTCCATTGCCGACCCTTCATCATTTTTGAAGTTTAATATTATAGGGACAAGTGTTCTGATGGATGCTTGTCGGAAATACGGCATTTGGCGTTATCATCAGGTCTCTACTGGTGAGGTATATGGGGATTTACCTTTGGACAAGCCGGATTTGTTTTTTACAGAAAAATCTCCCCTTCGAGCCTCGTCTCCCTATAGCGCATCGAAGGCAGGAGCGGATTTGCTGGTGCAGGCATATCATCGTACCTATGGATTGCCGGTGACAATTTCTCGTTGTGGCAATAATTATGGGCCGTATCAGTTCCCGGAAAAGCTGATTCCATTGATGACCGTCAATTGCTTGCAAGATAAACCGTTGCCGGTGTATGGGGATGGTCTGAATGTCCGTGACTGGCTGTATGTGGAAGATCATTGCAGAGCAATTGATTTGATTATTCACAAGGGTAGAGCAGGTGAAGTATATAATATTGGCGGGCATAATGAAATGTCCAACATTGATATCGTGAAACTAATTTGTAAAGAGTTAGGCAAACCGGAATCGCTGATTACTTATGTAACAGACCGCAAGGGGCACGATATCCGGTATGCTGTTGAAGCAACCAAGATTCGCAATGAACTTGGCTGGCAGGCGGAAACGAAGTTCATGGATGGCATAAAAAAGACGATTAAGTGGTATCTGGAACATCGTGATTGGTGGGAAGAGGTTATCAGTGGAGAATACCAAAAATATTATGTGAAAATGTATAAAAACAGGTGATTGTTGCTTGTATGGCAGAAAAGCATATGGCAAATGATGTCTGCGTTCGAATTGGGCAGTGGTGGAACGGGGAATCGGTGGTGAAGCCCTGGGAGTATTATGAAAATAATATCAACGGGACGCTGGTGCTGCTACGGTATTTCAACCCCATCGGCGCCCATGCGTCTGGTCTGATCGGGGAGGATCCCAACGGCATTCCCAATAACCTGATGCCCTACATCACCCAGGTGGCGGTGGGCAAGCTGGATAAGCTGCACGTGTTTGGGGATGACTACGCCACACCGGACGGAACCGGTGTGAGGGACTATATCCACGTGGTGGATCTGGCCAAAGGTCATGTGAAGGCGTTGAAAGCCATTGAAGAGAATTGCGGCGTGGCCGTTTATAACCTGGGAACCGGCCGTGGCTACAGCGTGCTGGAAGTGGTTCACGCGTTTGAGGAGGTCAGCGGTGTCACCATACCGTATGTAATAGAAGAACGCCGTCCGGGTGACATTGCGGTGTGTTATTCGGATCCCGGCAAGGCGAAACGGGAGTTGGGCTGGAAGGCGGAGCTGGATATTTACGATATGTGCCGGGACAGTTGGAACTGGCAGAAGAAAAACCCGGAAGGCTATGGGGATAGAACTTAGTGAAATTAAAATGTATGGGGATGGAACTAAATTACACGAATAGGATTATGATTGGCGAGAACTTACAAGTAAAGTTAAAAATGAATAAAACAACCGAACAAGCGATTTTTAGTGTTATACATGGAAGTGTAATGGAACTGGAAATATAATTGATACTTCAACTTGTCTTGTAAAAGGGCGCAAGGATGTATATGACTCTTATTTAATAAATACGTTATATCATCGTATAAGTTGTGTTGATTGAAGGTGTTGTATAATGACTCAACCAATCAAATTTAATGATTTTTATTTCCTGGGGTGCAACGCATTGTCGAAAGAGGTGCAAGTAGATTTTTTATCCTATTTCAATTATTTGTTAGATACAGACTTCGCTGAATTGGAAGACATGTTAAAGCAAAGGCTGGAAATCAAAAGATTTGAAAAATTAACAGATGATGCTATTATAGAAAGTAGCATTGCTATTACGCCACAGGATGCGAAAAAAAAGAGAAAAAAGAGAAAATATTACATGTGTAATGCGGTGTGTTTGTTAAAGACAATAAGAAGTGTTTTTGATTCCAAACTTTACAAATCGTTGACTGGGAACAACGTGTCACCACTTGCAATTCACAATTACCAGTATGTTTTACGTGTATTGCTAATAGATGCAGAGCAGTTAGGCAATCTTTATGCAAATGAGATGAAGGGTGATGTCACATGTCAGTGCAGTATTGATGGTAAGCGTGTGCATTATATGGCTGTTCATCAATTACTGCGGCAATCTTTGTTTGGGCAGGAATCTGCCCACTCGTTTGCTGATATGGAAACATCTTCCGCCATACTGCTTATCAGACAATTGATTGAGATTCGAATACGGCGTGCTTTTGGTGCAGTAGCCTACCTGGATGCTAATGATACTGTTCAGCCATTGGATTTATCAAGGGTATTTGATGCCATCAGAAAACACAAGTCCCAAATTAAGTTTCCGGTGAAACTGGAGAATATTGAAAGGATTTATAAATGGGCTAATTTGTATACACATTCAGGGCAGTGTGATTTTGCTTGGTTGCCGTATTATGTGGAATGGTTTTTGCGTCCGCTAACATTTGGAGAGAAACGTGATAATAACTGGGATGTAAGGAATGGTATCGTAGTTGAAAAAGGTGTAATTGACGCGATTAAAAGTGATTTACTGGCGAATAAAAGTTCAGCAACCGAAAACTCTATGAAGGATGCTGAAAGTATTATTAAAACTGAGGTGGAAAAGGTAACTGAAACTGAAAACAACATTACTTTAGAATCCACAGAATGTAAAAGCAGTAAAGTTAATTACAGGCTTTTGCCCTGTCAGATAGATGCTGTGGTAGAATAGGTTTGAGCGTATTAGGAGAAAACACGAGGGAATGGGTGTGTGGTTTTTGTAGTTGCATTCAAAAACTGATTTGCAGAAATGGTGTCGTCTGGGTTCTGAAACTGATTTATGTTAGACCATATACATTTTTCTTATGTAACAATGGAGAAATTCGAATGAAAAAGCGCGATTTTAAAACTGATGTTGAAAACGGGTTATATACCAAAGCTGATGGTATTTCTTCATTGATTCCTTATGAACTTAACGGAATATATTATGCCGTTGGAATTAACACCGAACCATTGCTTAAAAATTATATAGCTGCAGCAATTGTAACTTATCAGAACAGTGATAAGAAAGCAAAATTTAAAAAAGTTATAAAAAAGATTAATAAAGAAACGTGTTTAGAAGATTATTCTTCTGAAACACTGGCCATCAAATTTGGGAGTATACGACAAATAGCCATTGAAAATGTTTTTACTGCGTCACAAATAATTAGTAATTATAGTAAATGGTGTAAACGTAAAGACATAAGTTATAATCCGTTTTTTCAAGTTTTCACAACATCTATGAATCGTTTACAAGCGTCTTTTAAGGCAGCAGTTATCCTTTTAAATCATGGTTTTTTTGTTGAAGCAATACCAATATATCGCTTGATTTTTGAACAGCTTGCTTTTGGTGCGTTTCTACTTTGTGAAACTGATGAAGATAAAATTATGAAAAATCAGGTTCAAAAAAATGTTAGTCATCTGAAAACTGTTTTGGATGATGAACGTATTGGTAAATTATATTCATATCTTTCAAGCGAAGCCCATCTTGAGCCAAAAGAAATAGATAAATATGTTTTTTATGATGAAAATGATAACTCTATTGTGGTTAAAAATCGTTCAGGTATTGAGTGTGATAAAGAAACAGGTACCTTGTTATTTTTGATAGAAATATACGGCGAGATTATTTGGCAAGGTTTAAATTATTTTGGTTTCACAGTACCGAACAAAAGCTATTTTGAAGATTGGTATAATATGTATCGGACACTTACGGATAGCTTATATGCAAGTTTAGAAAAATAAACTTTAAAATAAGTTATATTTAATTAGACAATATGTAATGACCTCCCTTTGTATGCGGTAATCCCTGTTACCATTTTTCTTGGTTGATTTATAGTATACAGGTAAATCCACGATACCCATCCGCATTATGATCATATTTCCAGTGCAGCAAAATTGATTACGAAAAACAAGCTTGTTCCGGGGGCAGAAATATGGTTAAATAGAAAATTTTCGTTTCCTTCAGGCTGTTACCAGCGATTTTTGCAGGAAATAAAAGCGCATAAAAATGAATTGCAGCTTATTGAACCGATTCGTAAAAATAGCACAGCCAATATCCGAGTGTGGTATCCGGATTTTATTATTAAAGGGACAAAGAGCGGAACGGTTGGTCGTGCGCCTGACGGTAAGGTTAATAATGCTTCGGTCGTTTATAACATTCATTTGGGCGGTAAGTCTATGGTTTTTCCGGGTGATATTGAGACTGCTGGCTTTGATTTGGTTACAGATTGCAAGCCGTATGATGGAGAGGCAGATTATTACTGTGTGTCACATCATGGAAGCCTGACTGGGCATTTACGTACCGTTTGCCCTGCTTATCAAAATATATCTGACGTTGCCTGCTGTACTGGTAAAATAAGGAAAGCAATCCTTATGGGACGGGATGGGGTTTATAACGGTATTATCCATCCGGAAGTGCGCCGGTGTTTTGGCCCGAGATTGAATGTTACTACGGACATGAACGGTACTGCGGAAACAAAATTTTTAGAATTGGATTGGGCTACTGGGAATGTAACAAGGCATTGAAGTTTAGTGAAGGCCGATTTGGGATAATGTTTATTTGATCAATAGTTGTTATAAAGGTGTAAGTAGACATGATGATAAGATTCCTAAGCCTATGCTCAGATAAATTTATAAATAGAAATGCACATTTGACAGTATTGAAAAATTTCACTACAGAAAGCTTTTTCACTAGTGATCAACCGATTATTAACCTGAAATCAAAAGATAACGGAAGTATGCCGGATGAATTTGTATTATATTATCCTTTATCACCTAAAATTGCGATCATAGTTAATGACAATAACGTAGTAAATGAAATTGCTATTATAGATAAAAATGTGATAAGAAAGTATAACGATAAATTGATTAATGAAGCATATGACTATATAGTTTCTAGTAACGAAGAGCAGCTGAGATTAGCAGGTTGCTGCGAGGATGCAGGTACTGTCGATTGTAGCAAATATAAGTTTATTTAAAATTTGGAATGAAAGAAAAGATGAATTTGGTGTACATTTCTCCTTTTGACCCAGTTTGTAACAAATGGGCAGTCAAATGTGACGAAGCAATAATTTCAAATGACCGTGAAAGAATTAAAGAATTAGCAGCCGAACTGAAAACGTTTTTGTCTATGCATGATGAACCGGGTTATTCGCCGTTATTCTATGCTATGGGCAATTTACTATCCGAATTGTGTGTTAAGTTAATTTCTGAGCAAAAACATGATAATCCATATACGGATTGTGAATTTATCCAAAGTCATAGTAACGCTATTTGGTATTTCCGGCATGCAGAAGATTTGTTGGACAAAATTGAAAAAGATGAGAATAATTTGCCTTGTCTGGCAGATGTTTATTCTTCCTTATATGTCAATCATGCTAATGCACTTGAACAATGCGGCAGAAAATGTTCTGCCATTGCTTACTATGGAAAAGCATTATCCGTGAATCCGAAATTTAGTATGGCTTTGGGGAATATTGCTAAATGTTTACAACATTATGCTTTGTTAGAAGGAGATGCGGGTCATCGCGCCGTATTATTGAAAGAGGCATTTAAGTATTATGAGCGCGCATTAAAGAATGTTGATCAGAATACATATCCGGAAGCGCAAGAATATTTTGTAAAGAATTATCAGGAAATAATTCAGAAATATGGTAAAGATTGGCTTAGTAGCCCAATAGAGTATAAGGTGGAGGGCACGCAGTCTGAGAAAGAAGCGGATTACAGAGAATGGTGCCTTTTTAACCATTTGTTTCTTAATACACTGAATGATCTGCCGGATAGCAATATGGCATTTGCAGCAGACCCTATTCATTTTTCGTCAATAAGAGTTTCAATTAAGCATGCCGGGCTTCCGTTCGTAGTAGAAATGTTTAACCAGATTAAAGAAGAATTTATTTATGCAAGGCTTTTGCTTTATGAAGCGGTAGAAGGCGAACAAAAGTTGCATTTTGCTGATAAAGAAGCGTATTTGGTGGACACGCTGAATTACTGCAGTTACTCTATACGTTTGGAAAAATTGAAAACAGCATACCGGACTGTATATTCTCTTTTTGATAGAATTGCGTTTTTGCTCAATGCATATTTAGAACTTGGAATTTCGGAGACAGAAGTTAATTTTGATAGAATATTTGAGTATAGGAAAAATGATAAACAAAGTTTGCTAAATATTGAGAATGATAATATAGTAATACAGGCACTGCATTGGATAGAAAGAGACTTTAAAGAAAAGTTTGGGGATGCAGATGCTCCACATACGAAAAAACTGAAGACGCTCCGGAATGCGATGGAGCACAAGTTCGTTTCCATACAGTTGTTTCCAGCGGAGAATGAAGAAATTAAAATAGCTGATGATAACATATATCATGTTTCAGAAGATCAGCTTGTTGAGTATACTATGGATTTGATGAAACTTGTAAGGGAAGCTATTATAGAATTGGTTGTTGCTATCAGTATAGAAGAGCGGAAACAGATTGCGAACGATGATAAAGTTGCAAGTTTGACGATGACAGAGTATGAGGACGACTTTAAGAGATGACTGTAATAGTGTTTCGTGGGAAGGCATAGCACCGAAACCGAAATACACTGTGCCATAAAAAGTAGGAGGCCATTCATTTGAAATATTACACAGAAAGAAATGATATGAGAAAACCAATAGAACAAACATATGATATTGATCCCAGTAAATATTGCGTTCTTTTGGGATGTTGCGAAAAATATTACGATAACATTGCCTGGCTGTATCCGAAAGAGTGTGACGATGAATTGGGCTGTTGTGGGCTTGACAAGTATCGTCTTGCAGCTGAAATGAGATATGAGATTCCGGATTTGTATATCAGTGGTTACGGACTGATTGAGGCCCCAGGGGTAGCAAATAATACATATGGTGCTGGGCAAAATGCTGAAAAATACAATCAATATGCTTTATTGGATTTTATTGAATTTATGTATAATAATGTACATGACATAAACAATAGTGGTTTTCATAAATTTTATAATCATTATCATTTACTTACAATGCCTTCGAGAAAAGTTATGATAAAATTTCTAACCGATATCAATTCTTACTTTTCAAAAACTGGACTTTTATACCACCTGAATGCAAACGGTGAAGTTGTAAGAGTCATTCCCAATGATGTTGCAACACCCGATATCGTCAATACGGTTTTATCTATTAAGGAAGAGGATACCCGGAGCCTTTTGCAGGAGGCCTTAATTCTACATCGTAGCCATGCTCAAAATGCTGCCAGGGATTCAGTTGAAAAATTGTGGGACGCGTTTGAGAGGATGAAGACATATTATACAGATTTAGATAAAAAACGCTCGTCTGAAAAAATAGTGACTGATATGGCAGGGGGTTCTGATGATTTTTATCGGTTATTCAATGAAGAGTTTAAGTGGCTGAGAGACGCGGGCAATAAATACAGAATCCGTCACCATGAAACCGATAAGATTAATATTACGGATGTTAGATACTATGACTACTTTTTCAATCGGTGTTTGTCACTGATTGCGTTGGCTGTTCAGTATTTAAAGTAAATGGTTTAAACTAAAAAAGATGTGCTGCCGTGTAATATTGTATTGATTCTACTCTGGTTTGTGCTATGATAGTTCATTTCAAATTGTGATCCTACAAGGGATAAGCTTTTCTGTTAATTGAATATTACGAGACAACGAATTATCAAAAGATGGGGTTCTGGAAAGTTGCGCTATTACGGAATTAAAAATAAAATAATAAAAGAAAACATCCTGTACACTTATGCTAAAAGCTTATCTAAAATTAGAAGTATTTTACCGGGGAAAAATAGAGATTATTATCGTGCTAACTATGCTTTTATCTATGAAAATAAATATCTTTTCGATAAGTTCCATAATTCTATACCGAAGAATCATTTTCTGAAGTTAGACTGTATAGTGACTTCTGATTTGATTTATAAAGAAGATATAGAGAAGTTACAAAAGGGGATTCGTCTACTTTTACAAAAATACAGGGCTGGACATCGTTTTATAGGTCTACCTACAAGTAGTTTGGAAGAAGTTTGCTCGAATATAGAAAAAATGGATTCTACATTATTGCGTTGGCGCGACCGTATCAATTGTGGTGTTTTTGATTTTCAAAAAGAAAAGCTTGCCGATATAATTGATTACTTTACTTTAAATATTAGGAATATTAATTCTTCATATTTAAGTTTAGAATTTCAGATTTTTATTACTGAGAAAAAGAGAAAGGAACTGGATCAATTCCTTGCAGTTGATTATCATAATGCACGTGGCTATATCAATAAGGCACTTGCATCTCGTAAAGAGGGCGGTGCACATAATGTGTATGCTATTGCACATTATGGTGATGCTGCTCTTAAATCAGATAAAATATATGAGTGGATCAGTTGTATTGAATGGGAATTCTATGAAAAACTGAAGTATTACTTTCCTTTTATTCTTCATAAACAAGATATTATGCCGCCGAGAATAGAAATTTTTTATACTGATATTGATTATTATGTTGATAACAGTTGTTTTTGGTCGTCTGTTGGCATAGAGGCGTATAACGGGCAGTTTATTGATGAGAGACAGAAGATGTTTTTTGAAACGAGCCTGTCTGGTAGATATGCTGACGATGAAACGAGCTCTAGGCTGGTATATATAATTAAAGATGACGGAATTATGGCTGGGCATATGAAGTCTGTTAAGGATAAGGTGCATTATCATATTGAGGACTATGCTAGAGGATATTTTCGTTTCCTCTTTTTAAAAATATTAGCACGTACTGCTGGGAAAGAAATAGTTCATTATAAAAAGCAACTTGATAAAATAAAGCTTAAAAAGAATAAATTAAATACTTTATTAAAACTCCGATATGAGTTTGAACGTAAAATTGATTCATATGTACGATATACAAGGGATAGTGCTTGGACAGATAGTATCAATATTTTACAGCATGATATTTATGGCGCTAACGATAATTTGTTGAAGAAAAGTAAAAGACATTATTGTATAACATACAAGAGCTTTTCGAGTAGTGCAATGGCTGGTACCGAAAAAATAGATGATGCTATAAGTGTTTTACGACTTGATTTTTCAGATAAAGGTAAGATTCTCCAGCATCTTGCGGATTATAAAAACAATGAAATGAACTGGTGGCTCAATGTTGCAACGTTTCTTATTGCTGCAGTTACACTTTTCTTTGTTGTCTTTCCGGAAAAAAAGGATTTGTTTGCTATTTTTCTAAAAAATATTTGTAATGTGGTTATAGGTTTTTTTTAGTTTTAATTAGTGTTTGATCAACAACTCACTTTTTTCAAAAATTGACCAACATAAATGCCTAAATCACCAAGCTTTTATGGACTTCAATTTTTCATTTTCGAATTCCTCAACTGCAAGCTTGAATGTTCCAAATATATTAGTAACCAACACGGACATTGCAATAGTAGAAAGAGAAGTATCTTCCCTTTTTCTTACAATCCGTCCCATGCCATTCCGGCGTTTTGCGGTGCTAAAATACCGCTCTATTTCAATTCGGTCGGGATTGTCCTTAGCAGCTGTTCTGCGGTTTTTCCTGAGAGTTTTCTCATC
>JAEEGJ010003663.1_pt1 | contig 56829 bp, 57 predicted proteins | sample 8958761 | NCBI WGS metagenome assembly JAEEGJ01 (sample SAMN16246546, study PRJNA631951) | gut metagenome | biome: gut microbiome; feature: rumen; material: RS-attached | host: Bos | place: Iran: Karaj | collected 2018-10 | reverse complement strand
CGGCAGGTTCTCGAGCATGAGCTTCCGACTGCCTTTGAAGAGGTCCTTGCCATTCAGGAGGAGGTCGTCCACGAACTTGCCGTTGTGGTAGATGCGCCCGTCGCTCTTGAGTTCGACGCCCGGCAACTGCTTCAACAAGGCGTCGAGCATCGAGCCTTCTGCCAGTTGGAACTGGCTGGCATCGTACACGACGGTGTCGCCCCTGAAGTAGAAGCGGACACGAGATGCCTTGACGGTCACCTCCTGGAGGGTCTTCGAAAGCTTATGAATATAGAAGGGCGCGACGTTGCGCGACGTTTCCCGTCGGCCCACACGGTCCACGACGTAGTCGAAGCAGACAGTCCGATAGTCGTCCATCGAAATGCGGAAGATGTAGTGGCGGGGCAGAGCGGGCACCTCTATGTTGTAGCGCGGCGTGTCGTAGTCCACTTGGCGGCCGCTATCGTCGTAGTAGAAGGCGGACTGCCGGGCACGCACCGAGTCGATGAGCGTGCTGTCTTCGGCGAGAAGTTCCACCTTCGCGTCCATCAGGTACTCGCGCGTCCGGGCATCGCGGACCGTGCCGGAGAGCCGGATGGTGCGTGGCTTGTAGCGCGTGTCGTACTGCACGAAAATCTGTTTCTCCTTGATTTTCACCTTGACGGGCTGTCCCGAGCAGAGCCGTTTGATGGCGTCCATCATCGAGAGACCATTGAGGCTGGCGTGGACGGGCAACGTCTCGAGGTCGTTCGCGATGAAGTTGATGGTATATTCCGTCTGCATGTCGCGGAGGACGGCAAGTGCGTAGGCGAGCGATTCGCCGCGGAACGTCAGGTCGCGAGCCGAGAGGCTGAGGGCGACGCCTATATATATAATAATGTATAGGACGAGTCGTTTCATCGCTTGCCCTCCTTCTTCTCGTCCGATTCAACATGGAGCGTATCGAAATCCTGAACGATGCGGAAACCGTCGAACATGTTCATCGTCTCCACAAACTCGTCGAGCGTCTGTGTGGTGTGGCAGGTGATGTAGAGGCGGAGCTGCTGCGGCTGCTTGCTGTGGAAGACGACCTGCCGCTCGTAATGCCTGCTGACGACGGCGAGGATGCTGTCCAGGCGGATGTTCTCGAAGCGGAAGATGGTGTCGCCATCCTGCACATCGACGTAGAACCGCTCAGTCTTGACGGCCGTAGTATCCGTTGTCCGTTGTCTCTTGTCCGTTGTCGTTTTATAGGAGAAGGCACGATAGCCGGCCAACGACATGAGGCCAAGGAAGGCGATGGCAGTGAAGATGGCGGCAATCCGGACCCTCTCCCGACCTCTCCCTTGTAGGGAGAGGAGTAGTTTGTGCTGCCATTTGTATTCACTCCTCTCCCTACAAGGGAGAGGTCGGGAGAGGGTCTTCTTCCACGCCTCCTCTGCATCCGGCTCTTTATCCAGTTCCGCCATCATCGCTTCGAGCTGCTCGTCGGAGTAATTCTCCGGGTGTTCCTGCATGTCGAAGAACAGTTTTTTATCATCTAAACGTTTCATAAGCTTCTGGGGTTAAAGTGTTTCTTGACTTCCGTGATGGCGTGCGAGAGGTTATTCCAAACGGCAACCTTGCTGATACCCTCGGCTGCGGCAATCTCCTCGTAGCTGCAACCTTCCGCGAAACGCAGGCTGAAGATGCGCTGCTCGCGTTCCGAAAGATGACTGACGACGAACTCCACGATGTCATCAAGCCTGTCATCTTCCTCAGGGGCACTCCCCCAAAGGGGAAGCGGGGAGGGGGCTTTTTTTAGGTTTTCATGCCTGAGCCGTTTCAGACAACGGTTTCTGACGCTCGTCATCAAGTAGCGCTCCTCCGTCCCCGGCACGAGAACCGTCTCGCCACGAAGCAGGCTTTCGAAGATGTCCTGACAGACATCCTCGCTCTCCTGCACGTCGTAGAGCAGAGTGCGCGCCACCCTCTGCATCCGTGCGTAGTGCTGCATGAACAGCCTCCTTACGGCCTCGCGTTCCATCACGTCTTTACTTATAAAACCCCTCAAAGGCAGAAAAAACTAACCTCGAAAGCAAAAATTTACACAAAGGTACGGAATTTTGGGTAATTTGACGGGCTCCTCTACCCTATTTCTGCTGGTCGCTAACGAAAATTAACGCTGGGAATTGCCCAATTTGGGCAGCTTAGAAATCCGACACAGCAGGCCAAGTTGTTTGCAACTACATGTAAATGCAATTGCAACTACATGTAATTGCAATTGCACATACATGTACGTGCAACAAACCAGGCTTGCCAAGTCGGGCAACCGAGGGGCATAAGAAGAGCGGCACAACGCTCTGGACGATGTGCCGCTCCCTGCAGTATCTATATTTTACATATAATGTCTAACGTATCTGCTACTTGATGCCGAGTCTCTGACGGATGTCGGCAGGAATGGCGTTCTTGTTGATGACGATGTTCATGGTCTTGTAGGCCGCATAAGCCTGGCTGACGTACCAGAAGCCCTTGAACGGGCCGCTCTCGCCCCAAGAGTTCTTCATCATGAAGTACTCCTTGCCGTACTGGTCCTTTGCAAGGCCGTAGATCAGCATGCCGTGGTCGTCGGTCGTCTCCCAGTTGTCGTAAGCCTCCTGACGCATCTCGGGTGTGATTTCCTTCTCGGCATTGGCCTTCACAATCTCGACCTTCTCCGAAACCTTCTCGCCAGTCCAGCGAGCCTGGTCGCTGCCAACACCTGCCTTGAACTTGGTGTCGGGCACCATGGCCACGCTCTTGTTGGTACCGTTGCGGCGGCTGAAGCCGTCCTCGCTGACGTCAGCGCCCCAAGCGAATGTCCAACCGTTCTTCACAGCATCATACATGACACGCATGAAATCGTCGAGAGGCAGGTTGTAGCTGCTTGCCCAGCGCCAGTTGTCCTCTATCTCGAGGATGAAGTTGCTCCAGTAGGGATGATGCGTGTAGCTGGTCAGGCTGACATAGTCATTGGGGTCGAGCGTGAGATAATCCTTCACGAAGGACTGTGGCGTATAGCGTTTGCCTTTATACTCGAACTCAGTGGGGCATGTCCCGAAATAGCTGTCGAGCATCGTCTGAAGGGCAGACTTCCAGGCCTTCGGGTATATCTTCTTTGCACTGCTCTTAGAGATGCTTTGCAAATAAGCCGTCATGGGAGGGAAGAGCTGGCCGAAGTTGAAGAGTGAGTCGCCGTACTCGGTGATGGGATAAGGCATGATGCCTTCGGGAATGAGGCCGTAGTGCTCCATGCAGTAGAGCGCGTCCTCGAAGCTGCCGCCCTGGCTGAAGCTGGCGTCGCCGTGTGTGCGGACATGCTTGTCGGCACGGTCCACGTATGTCTTGCTGATGAGGAACGACTCGCAGAGGTCAATGTCGTCCTTCATCTCAGGATGCTTCTTGATGGCCTCGCTCTCCAGGAATGCCAGAGAGGAATACGCCCAGCAAGTGCCCGAGCTGTTCTGGTTCTTGATGCTTGTCACGGGGTGCTCGATGATGGTGGTGAAGATGAGGGTATCCTTCGGAGCCTCTTTCTTCTTGTCCTTTGCGGCAGCCGGCATGACGAGCAATGCTGCGGCTGCAAGTGCGATAAGTTTCTTCATGTTTTTTATTATTTGGTTTGTTCTATCTCGTTAATGTGGTAAGGGATGAGCTTCTCGCCAAGATACCTGCAACCGCTGGCGGTGATGAGAATGTCATCCTCGATGCGCATGCCACCGAAGTCTTTGTATGTCTCGAGGAGGCCATAGTTGATGAACTCCGCGCAATGCCCTGTCGAGCGCCACTCGTCGATGAGAGCGGGAATGAAGTATATGCCGGGTTCATCCGTCATGACGAAGCCTTCCTGAAGGCGGCGGCCGCAACGCAGACAATTGGTGCCGAACTGCTCAAGGTTGGGCTGCACCTCATCGTCGAAGCCGACGTAGATCTGCCCAAGGCCCTCCATGTCGTGAACATCCATGCCCATCATGTGACCAAGTCCGTGAGGCATGAACATGGCATGAGCGCCGGCGCGAACGGCTTCGTCTGTGTCGCCCTTCATGAGGCCGAGTTCCTTGAGACGTTCCGTCATGAGGCGGCAGACACCGAAGTGCACGTCCCACCACTTCACGCCTGGTGCGGCAAGTGTCAGAGCATAGTCGTGGCATTCCTCGACGATGCTGTAAATCTCGCGTTGACGCTGTGTGAAGGTGCCGCTGACAGGCATCGTGCGCGTATTGTCGCTGCTGTAGTTCTCGTTAGTCTCGGCACCGGCATCGCAGAGGAACAGGCGTCCTGCTTCGAGAGGCCGCGGGCTGGGATAGCCGTGCATGATTTCGCCGTGCTGCGTCACGATAGGCGGGAAGCTCACCATGCAGCCGCGGCTGCTGGCGATGCCGCTGATGTGACCTGCTATCTCCTGCTCCGTCACACCTGGCCGGCACATCTTCATGGCGGTGGTGTGCATCTCGTAACCGATGGCGCAGGCGCGTTCGATTTCTGCTATCTCTCCCTGGCTCTTCACGGCCCGCTGGTCAACAACGGCTTTGATGAGTTCGAGGCTGGCTGCTTCCCTTTGCTGAGAGGGATGGATGCCCAGCATGTCCATGAGCTGTATCATGGTGTCGTGGCGATATGGCGGCAGGAAATGGATGCGCTGGCCTGCGCTTTTCGCCTTCTTAATGAAGTCGGAGAGGCCTTTCATGGGCAGCGTCTTTGCCACACCTGTCTCGGCAGCCATGTCGGCGACGCTGTCCACACTGCCGAACCAAACGATGTCGTCGATGTCGATATCATCGCCGACAAGGTACTCCTGGTTGTTGTCGACATCAATCACTCCAGCCAGTCCTTCGCGATGCAGCCCGAAGAAATAGAGGAACGAGCTGTCCTGACGGAAATGATAGACGTTGCTGGGATAGTTGGCCGGCGAGTCGTTATTGCCCATCAGCAGTATGATGCCCGAGCCGATTCGCTCCTTGAGCAGCCTGCGCCGCTCGATGTAAGTCTGTTTATCAAAAAGCATCTTTTTATTTACCATTTAATCATTTACCATTTACCATTTAATCTTTTTGCCTGCAAATATAGCGAAATTTCCTGACATAAGAGCAAGTCTTCTATAGAAAAACATCCCACGAGTGTCAATTCCGGCTTTCATCTTTCAGTTTTCCGCCTTCAGACTTTTACTTTTCGGCTTGTCGGATTCTTGAAACGCAGGTTGCGCATGAAGATTCGCAGGTTGCATTTCTGCATTCGCAGGCTGCGTATCTGCATTCGCAGGTTGCGGCTACAGTTCTCAGCATGGCAGGAACCGGAATTCGGCAGGCCTTGCTGCTCTTTTCTACTCCTGGCGTTCGTATTTCAGCAACAGGCTGCTGCGAGGTTGCGCCAGGGTCAAGGTCAGTCCCTCCATCAGTTCTTTGCCGGAATGCCGAGTCGTCTCGTTCGTGTCCTTATTTAAAAGAAGATAGGTCTGTGTGGGTTGAAGACCGGAGAGCTTCACTTCGTAGGTCGATGCCTGACAGTCGGCCCTTCGGAAAGCCACGATGCAGCCGGAGCCGTCGGCCGGACGATGCAGCTGATAGGCCAGCCAGATGTCGTCGCCCGTCAAGTCGCCAATGCCGGAGAGGGGATAGAAATCTTCGTAGAAGTAAGGCCGCACTTCCTCGAACTCCTGCTGTGTCCGCAGCATATCCGTGAAGGACTCGCCTTGCTGGGTGAGCTTCCAATTGAAGACCACCGCACTGCCCAGCGAGGAACGCGAGTCGAAGGGGTTCACATGATAGCTGCCGGTGGCATGCTGAGGCAGGTAGAACTCCAATCCGTAGGTGTGGCATTGATAGCCCACGGGTTCGCCGTAATGGTAGTCAGTGCGCCACATCGGAGCGCTCCGCAGCATGGTTTCATAGTCGATGCGCCGTCCGCCGCTTGCGCAATTATCGATTAAGAGAGAGGGGAAGCGGCTGAGCAGATAGTCCCAATAGTCATAGAGCCCCATGATGTACTTCACCTCCGTCATTCCTCGCCGCCCGTCCTCGTCATTAGCCAACCAGATGTTTTCCGGTGCGATGTTGAAGTCTTGCCGGTAAAGGTCGATGCCATTCTCCTCCAGGATGTCGCCGATTGTCTGGCTCAGCCATTGAAGAGCCTGGGGATTGCTGAGGTTGAACAAACGATTGTCGCCGCCGGCAGCCAGCATCCACTCGGGATGTTCGCGCTCCCACCGGCTGTCTTTATAGACACGCTCAGGCTCGAACCAGACCATGAAACGCGCTCCTTGTTGATGGATATAGTCGGAAATGGGGCGAAGGGTGTTGGGGAACCGCTTGGCGTCAGGAGTCCAGTTGCCTACCGTGTTGTACCAGTTCTTGCCTGCCCTGTAGTCACTTGCCTCGGTGTACCAGCCGGCATCCAACCAGAATGCCTCGGGAGCGAAGCCGAAGAGGTAGGCTCGCTGAACGAGGGCAATGGCGTACTGAGTCGTCATGCAGGTATATTCGTTGCAAGGCTCGGGGTCTCCCCAATTGAAGCCGCAGAACATGGGATAGTAAACAGGCTTGCCGTCCACTTTCCGCGAGTGATGAGCCAGCATGAAGCGTCGGAAAAGGTTGTGTCCGGCCATCCGGTTGTCGCCTTGCCAAAAGAGGAGACAGACACTTGCCAAGCGGATCTTTTCTCCCGGAAGCAGTCCTGCCTCCAGATGCTTAAGGCCGGCCGTCAAATGGACGCTGCGGTTGTCGATAGCCGCGACACAGCTGCTCCAGGTTCCTGTCCAGCCGATAGCCACCACGATGCCTTCGCCGTCGGAAGTCTGAATGTTGAAGAACGGGAAGGCCCCGTCGGAGGAACGGCCGCCATTGGGCGTCATGACGAGTGAGTCCTTCGGCTGCAACAGCTTCTGATGCGGGGCGAAGTCGGAACGGCTGGCATTGCTTCCCTCGGAATAGTAAAGCGTCGCCGGACGATTGTTCTTGGGGGAGAAGAAGGTGGCGTCTGCGGTCTGGGCCTGGCTGATGAGCGGGGTGGTGTTCTGCGACAGGTTCTCGAACCTCAGCACCCACTCTACAGCACCAAAGTCCTGCCATCCTGACACCTCGCACTCCACCCTCAGGCCTGTCTTCCCGTCGGCATAAGTTACCAAGTAGCGCACCTGGTTTTCCTCAGACGGCAGGCGGGAAATGCTGTGCTTCCACGTTCTGAGAAACTCCGCAGAAGGCCGGCCTCCATACCGGAACGAGAATGGCGGCGTCTTTCCCTTCGCGAACTGCGAGGTTATCCAACGCTCCACATCCACTCGCCTCCTGCCAAGAGTGGTTTGGCTCTGAGCCTCAACAGACAGGCCACCTGCCAATATCAGGAAGGATAGGACCAGGAGTGACCGCAAAGAGCTATTCATCCTTTCTATTGCACCTTTCCGAAGCTATTCGGATGAGCTTGAGCGTTGTGCTGTCACACGAGAAGACAGCATTGAGCCCCTGTTCCTCCTGGGCTGGGTCGCCCACATAATCGTCCCAACGCTGCCAGCGGACATGCTTGGGCTGGGCATAGCCGCCCCAAGCCCAGAAACAGCAGCCTTGCAGTTTTCCGCTGCGATGAAGCAGACTGAAGACATGGGCATAATAGCCGTCACGACCCAATGTGGACGAACCTGGCTCGATGAGATAGCCATCGCGGGGATAGCCGAACTCTTCCAGAACCAGCGGCTTGTTCAAATCCTTCACGGCTTCATAGCAGGAATCGAGGTAGGCGGTAGTGTTTTGGCAAGCATTCATCAGTCCTGTCAGCGTGGACTTCTCGCCATTCTTGGCAAGGGCGACCTCGAGCGGACCGCTTGCCGGACCAATCCAATGCCAGTTGTAGGGCCAGATGTGGATGCAGATGTAGTCAATCTCGGGGAAGGCATGAACCTGCCGGAACAGGTCGGGGTCTTCTTCGCAACCCATGATGCCTTCGCTTCCCGTGGTGACCAAGTGGTTACCGTCGAGGCTCTTGATGAGCTTGGCCTGTGTCTCGATCCAATTCGCAAAGCAGGCCTTCGTCAAAGAATCCCTTGCAAAAGCCCTCGGTTCGTTGGCGAGCTCCCAAGCCATGATGGCCGGCGACTCCGAATAGGGCTTGCCGGTGACGGTGTTGGTGCGAGTGACGATGAATCGGACATGCTGCTCCGCCATCTGCTTTGCCTTGTCGTTCTTGACGAATTGGCAGTGGTAGTTCTGTGCCGTCGTCCAGTCCGACCAGTCGGGCACCGGCCCGCATCCTGCCCATTCGAGGTAGGCGCCGTATCCCCCACTCCACTCCCATGAGTTGTTCAGGAAGAGGACTGCGGTCATTTCGCGTTTCTCGAGTTCTGCCAGGAGGTAGTCCAAGCCCTGAAGCAGCGTGTCGTTATAGACGCCGGGCTCTGTTTGGAGGACAGGGACGACATGCGAAGCCACTGTGTCCGGCCCTTCGCCAGAGGCAAGGACGCGCACATTGGTGATGCCCACAGCCTGCATCAAGTCGAGTTCCTTCTGGAGGCGTTCACGGTCGCCGCCTTGGCCTTCGGAAGCCAAAACAGCCCCAAACCAGAAGTTTGTGCCAATGAACTTGTACTCGGCATCGCCGCGATAGAACTTGCCATCGTGGGTTGTCACAAAACTCGGAGTGGCGGCCGGCTTATCGCTCTGGCAAGCAAAGAGACCTGCCAGACAGGCCGCACACAATAGATACAGGATGCGTCGCATAACTTTGAACTTTGAACTTTGTACTACGGGCTAAATGATGATCTTGCTCTTATGGTAATTATCCCTGAAAGCGGTTGGTGAGCAGCCTTTCTTCTTCTTGAAGATGCGGTTGAAGTTGCTGATGTTGTTGAAGCCGCAGCTGTAGCAAATCTCTGCCACGCTTGTGTGTGTGTCAACGAGGAGGCGGGCTGCATAGCCGAGACGGATGTCGATGATGTAGTCGCTGACGGTCTTGCCTGTACGGGTTCGGAAGAAGCGAGAGAAGGCGGCTGGCGTCATGCCGGCTATTTCGGCAAGCGTCTTGAGGCGAACCTCTGTCTTGAAATTCTTGTCGATATAATCTTCGACGGCTCGGACTCTGCGGCTTTCGGGCTGGTTCTGCACGTTTGCAAACGACTTGCTGGCAAGCAAATGGTAGTTTTCCTGCAGAGAGAGTTCGTAGAGAATCTCGAGCAATGAGAGCATGCGGTAGAAGCCGGGCTGTGACGAGGTGATGTTCGTTATCTTTCCATACAGCTCCATGATGGCAGGAAGCTCAAAGGCAACGCCTCGCTTGGCATTCTCGAAGAGTGTGCGGAGGCTGCTCAGCTGGTTTTTCTGCAAGAACTGCTCGCCAAGAAGGTCGGGGGGGAACTGGATGGTAATCTCGTGGATCGAGCGGCTGTGGCAGTCGTACTGGTCCCACATGTGCTCGAGGCCGCTTCCGATAAGCACGAGGTCGTACTTGCCAAGCTCTTCGATACTGTCGCCCACAATACGCCGCGCTCCGTCGCAATGCTCTACGAAATTCAGCTCCATCTCCTCGTGCTTATGCAGGGGATACGTGAAAGCGTCTTTTTCTCGGTCCACCATCAGGAAACAATCCTTCTCTCCCAATGGTGTAACCTCAGTTATTACTTTGTCTGTCATACTGAAAAATAATTAGGTTTTAAGGTAGGTTTCGGTTTTTTTCCGCGCAAAGTTACATTTTTTTGGCATAATGGAAAAATAAATAGGCAAAAAAATAAAGTATAATAAGGTAAAAAAACATTAAACAGAACTGGAGGAGAGCTGAAAAATTCTTTACAAAAAATCCTGCCCCAACACGGCATATTCGGTCACGACCTGTGCCGCGTTTGCCAACGCCGCCTGCGACGATTGCCAACGCCGCGTGCGATGTTTGCAATTTCCCTGTGCGGCGTTGCCTATCGCCGCAGGCGGAAATTGCCCGTTTTCTATGCTATCTTTAGCAACGCCGAGTGCATCATCGACACTTTCTTAACTGAGCGTCAGAAAATGCGGCTTTGTAACCCATTGATTATCATAGCCCATTCGATTTAAGCCCTTATTTTGCGTTTGGGGTAGAAAAGTGCCACGAGACCAAAAATAAGCCGCCAGAAGAGGTTTCGTCAGGAAAATCCTTTACAAAAAAGGCCGCAGGACTATGGACAGACCGCTCGAACTGTCAGACCGTCGCAACGGCTGAAAATCTCATGATTTCACATAAATCTTGCATCATAATATTCGGTTTTCCCATAATTACAGTAAGAAACGGGAATATATGGAACGGCCCTTTGCTGTCTTCAGAAGAGCGACATCACTCCGCTCGCCGGCCTTCCTGCCAGGAGTTCCTGCATCATATAGTCCATGTAGGGTGCGACGTGCTGGAAGAAGATGCGGTAGCCTGCACAAAGATAGTTGAGGCCCGGCTCGCCGTCGGCAGTCCTGAGGAAGCGCAGACGCGGGCATTCTCCATGACAAGCCTTGAGCCATTGGCACTCGCGGCATTGACGGGGAAGTGCCTCTCTCTTCAAGCGGCTGAAACGGTTCTGCTTGGTGCCGTAAAGCATCTGTGGAAGGCCATGTGTGCGAATGTTGCCCAACTTGTACTGAGGGAAGACGAAATGGTCGCAGGAATACAGGTCGCCGTTCTGCTCCATAACCGCCGCATGGCCGCATTCCTCGGCATAGACGCATACCCCCGGGGCCTCGCCCAACCAGCCGGCAAGCGTCGCGTCGAAGAGCTGCACAAACATCTCACCCACATCATGCTTTACCCAATCGTCGAAGATAGCGCACATGAAGTGCCCCCACTCTTCCGGACGGATACTGAAGGGTGCGATGGGACAATCCTCGTCGAAGAGCTGTGCCAAATGCCGGCCGTCGCTATGCTCCTTGATGCGCTCCACAACAGGACTTATCTGCAGGAATTTGCACTTCAGCTCGTCGCGGAAGAAGTGATAGAAGGCAATGGGGTCCTGGCAGTTATAGTGGTTCGCCGTAGCCATCGCATTCCATTCCACACCATAATCATTGAGCATCTTTATGCTCTCTACCACCCTTTCCCATGTTCCCTGACCGTGAGCATCGAGGCGATAGGCATCGTGCTGCTCCTTCGTCCCGTCGATACTGATGCCCACAAGCCAGCCTTCATCGTGAAGGAACTGGCACCATTCGGGCGTCAGGAACAGGCCGTTTGTCTGGATGCTGTTGCTGATTCGCTTGCCTCGCCCGTAATAATGCTGAAGCCTGACTGCCTGCTTATAGAAAGCCAGCGGCTTGATCATAGGCTCGCCGCCGTGCCAAGCGAAGAGCACGTCAGGTGTCTGCTGAACTCCGATGTAGTCGCGGATGTATTGCTCAAGGAGCTTGTCGGTCATGCCTTGCCCCCTGCCCTTCGCTCCTTGCTCCTGCGAAGAGCCCAAGTGCTGCTTCTCCAAATAATAACAGTACTTGCAGCGAAGGTTGCATTGCGGCCCCGCTGGCTTGGCCATCACATAAAGTGGCCGGGCGAAAGGATAGACAGTTGACGACATCTTACTTCAATAAGGTTCTCGAAAGGTAGCGAACGGGGTACCATATAGCAAGCCAACCGACAGCGAGGACAGTCACGAGAACCAGGATGATGTCCGTCCAATAGACACTTACGGGGTAGGTCTCGATGATGAAGCTGCCTTCGCTATCGCCCATCGTGACCACGCCGTACTTCTGCTGTATCCAGCAAAGCGTCACGCCCAGCACCAAACCGAGCAAGGCTCCTGCAAGGCTGATGATGTGGCCCTCGAGGCGGAAGATGGTACATATCTGGGAGTCGGTCGCCCCAAGGCTCCGAAGTGTCTGGATGTCCTGCCGCTTGTCTATCATGAGCATCGAGAGGGAACCGATGATGTTGAAGCAAGCCACCAAAAGGATGAAGGAGAGAAAGACATAGGAGATGAGCTTCTCGATGCGCATCACACGGAAGACATCGTTCTGCTGCTCATAGCGATCCTGCACATTGAAGCGCTCGCCAAGCCGAGCCTGCAGCTGCTTCTTCACCTTGTCTGTGCCCGTCTTGCCATTTCCCCTGAGCTTGAGTTCGATTCCCGAAACCCTTCCCTCTCTCTCGAAAAGGCGCTGAGCAAAGCCGAGGCTTGTGAGGATATAGTTCGCATCGTACTTTGCCTGCCTCACCATAAAGACAACTCCGGGACTCTGCAATTCGTCGTGATTGAACGAAGAGAGCGGATTGCCGATGTTCACCCTCTCTCCCGGCTTGGGGGCGTACACTTGCAAAGGATTCTCGAAGAAGGCCGGGAGCCCGAGCTGCTGGGCAAGTTGGATGCCGAGGACGCCGTACTCAAGCACATCTGCATGCAGGCAGAAATGTCCGTCGCCATAAAGGATGTCCTCGATGTGTCCCTGCTCTGTCACATTATCAGCCACGCCTTTGATGGTCACTACTTGCTGCTTGCCACCCTGCACAACAAGGGCTTGCCCCTCAAGCACAGGCGTATAGACCTCCACCATATCGCTCTTCTTGAGCCACAACAGGTCTTTGTCCTTTGCATCGATGGTCTGCCCGTCTTTTGGCGTGACGAGCAACTCGGGGTCGAAGGCGGTAAAGAGGTCAGCCACAAGGTCTTGGAAGCCATTGAACACGCTGAGCGTGATCACCATCGCCGTCGTGGCAACTGCCACACCAAGCACCGAGATGCCACTGATGATGTTGATGGCATGATGACTCTTCTTGGCGAAGAGATAGCGACGAGCTATGAAGAGTTCGAGCCGCCCCCATCCCCTCCAAACGAAGGGTGAACTGCCGCCTGACCTCATTCGTCCTGTTCCCCTTCCTTGGACGGGCCAGAGGAAGCCTTCAGCAGCTCATCTATGTGCTCCACATAGTCCAGGCTGTCGTCCACAAAGAACTTGAGCTCGGGGATGATGCGCAGCTGCTTGCCCACTCTTGTGCCAAGTTCATAGCGAACCTGACGGCCGTTGGTGTTGATGTTCTGCACTATCTCCTCGGCCTTCTCGCTGGGGAAGACGCTGAGATAGACGCGGCACACACTCAGGTCGGGGCTGATGCGGCAAGCACTGACGCTCACCAGAACGCCCCTCATTGCACTGGTCTGCTTTTGAAAGATGTCGCTCAGTTCCTTCTGGATGAGGCGAGCTATCTTGTTCTGTCGGGTTGTTTCCATATTAGTCTTCTTCGCTAAACATCGGGTCCCATGCGGGCAGGCGGACTGGCTTCTGCTTCAGCAGATTGAGGACGGAGGCGGGACAATACTTGCGGTTCGCCACAATGCGGAACATGTACTCGCGGAACCATTCGTCGGTCATGATGATGTAGCCGTTTGCACCGCTGGAAGAGCCCCAGCTGTTCTCCACCTTCCACTTCTTGGCCTTGCCTTCGCCGTCGAGGTCAACGGCCATCAGGGTCATGGCGTGCGTGCTGCCACTGTCGAAGGTCTGGATGCGCTGCTTCTTGTTCATGCCGAAGGTTGTTCCCAAGAGGCTTCCGTAGTCGAAGTTCTTGAGGTCGGCGATGCCTGTGGTGCGGTCGAGGAACTTGTTGACGTCGCAGCTGAAGTAGATCTGGCTGCTGTCCTTCAGGGAGGCGATGGCGATGCTCTCCACCTCCTCGATGGGCAGGTTGACATAGAGCCAGTTGTGTCCGTCATAGACATGGCGGTCGTAGTCAATCTCATAGACCTTGTTGTACGGACGGCTTGGGTCGTTCATCAGCATCACATAGTCCTTGTTGAGGTCCTCGCCATCCTCGATGCAATAGGCCTTGAAGAACTCCAGAGGGGTGTAGGTCTTGTCATTCCAAGTGAACTGCGTAGGAGGCACGCCGTAGGCCATCACAAGCATCTTATAGACAGTGCCGAGCTGCTCAACCTTGAGCGTCTGCAACTGCTTCTCGCTCATGCCTGCCTCGCTCTTCTCGCGAAGGGTGATGCCAAACTCGCGCAGCTTCCTCTTCAGGTGTCCGCAGAACTCGCTGGTGCTGTTGCTGACGTAGGTTTCGGGCATGATGTCGGCAGGGATGACGCCGTACTTCGTGGCAAGGTCGGCCACGCCGGTGTAGGTGCCGCCGTCGGAGAGCGGATGCTGGAAGAGCCAGCGCACCATCTCGCTATCGACAGGCTGCTCTCTGGTGTCGATGATGCCCTGCAGGAAGAGGTTGCTCTTCTCCAGCTGGTCGTAGAAGAAGAGGTAGCACTGACTGAGGACAAAGTCCTTTGTGCCCAGCTTCTTCATCGCTCTGCCTCTCAGCACGTTAAGCCCAGTAAAGAGCCAGCAGCGACCACTGCTCTTCTGGTCGGTAATGCCCGTGTTCTTAATCTCGATGCCGAAGTGCTTGTCCTTGGCACCGGCATTCTCCTGGTTGATGGCCATCTTCGCGATGCCCACATTGCTGATGGCATTGCGCAGAGCCTTCTCTGCCGGCGTGCCGGTATAGCTGACCTCGAGCTGCTTGAGCACCTGAGGAGTAATGCTTGTCTGTGCACCAACCAGCGCACAGGAAAACATGATAATTGTAGAGATAATTCCCTTTTTCATACTTTATTATATTATAATGTGTTTGTCAATTATTGCGCAAAGGTACGAAAAAAATAATGAAATAATGAAGAAAAGAAAAATGAAAAATAAAAAAGTGAGTCATAAGGCATAACGAAAGGGCAACCGACGAAGAGACAGAATGTAAGCTAAAGCGGCGATTCGCTATCATACTGTCAATTATTGCACACTTCGCAGCATAGGGAAAAACAAGGCCCGGAAGGCTGTCTTTGGAACTTCCGCATGGGGAGTTTGCAAACGCCGCGTGTGGCGATTGCTATTTCCGCACGCGGCGTTGCCAATTTCCGCACGCAGCGATTGCAGACTTCGCATGCGAAAAAGTGTGCAAAAAAGCGTTGAAATGGGCAATTTTGTCAAGCAGAGATGGCAATCAGACCATCGAAGATTGAAAACTCTAAAATGTACACTTACGACAACTCCTTGTGGCAGAGGCGATTCCGAAATCCTTTCGATTTAAGCGCGTCTTTTCATAAAAATGGTCTCAACCTTAGCCGAGACCATTTTAAGCGATTCTGGAGCAATTGCCCAAAATGCAGATGTAAGCAAAACGGCCGTTTTCGTAACATTTTGTCAAAAGCGGCATTCTCTCAACTCGTACGCCTCCCGCACTAATTGGCAAGCATGTTGCTGTTCAAACTCGCTACCCAGACTTGCTGAGCCAACTACGGCTCCTGTCAAGGTTAACACGACTAATACTTCCAGAAGTCGTATTTCTTGCGCAGCTCTTCCTGCTTCTCAGGTGGCAACGACTTGAAATAACCGCGCCAACTGGGGCAGAAATTGATTTGCCAACGCCAGAAACGGCCGATAAGCGACTTGGGATTTTTGTCATACTGAGCACGAAGCTTGCAGTTCTCACATGGGTACTTCATAATCTACAATATAAATATGTATAGGGGTTACTCGCTATAGTTGTGGTCCACAATGATGACGACTTGCTTGTCGGGCACCAAAGGCTGGAGTTCGCTAGTGAGCCTGCTGACAAGGGCGGCATCGTCGTGGACGGAGATGTCGGGCACGACATCGACAGAAAGCATATTGTCCTTCTCGGAATAGTAGAAGCCATGCACCTGAACGATGTCCTGATGGGCAGCAAGCGTCTGCATCACCTTCGTCTGCAACTCGGCACGACGATTCTCGCCCGTGGCTATGGCATACACGCCTACAGTCATGACGATATTGTGGCACTCTATCATCTGCATCGTGATCTTGCGTGTCAGGCCATGAATCTCGTGGGCCGACATCGTGTCTAAGACATTGATGTGGAGCGAGCCAATCTGTATGTCGGGCCCATAGTTGTGCAGAATGAGGTCGTAAACGCCGTGGACACCCTCGAACTCGGACACCTCTTTCTTGATTTGGTTGGTGAGTTCCGCAGAGATGCTCGTGCCCAGCAACTCGTTGACAGGCGAGGCAAGCATCTCGATGCCGGCCTTGATGATGACGAGGGATATCAGGGCACCAAGAATGCCGTCGAGCGAGAAGCCCCACAGCAGCATGACTCCTGCCGAAACAAGCGTGGCCAAAGTGATGATGGCATCGAACAGGGCATCAGAGCCGGAGGCTATCAGGGCATCGCTCTTCAGCTGTGTGCCCTTGCGCTTCACATATTGTCCGAGGATGAGCTTGACCACGATTGCCACCACGATGACCACGAGCGTCAATGTCGTGTAGGTAGGCTCTGTAGGATTGAATATCTTCTTGACAGACTCGATGAGCGAGGTGATGCCTGCCGACAGCACAATGACTGCGATGATGATGGCACTGAAGTACTCCACCCTGCCGAAGCCAAAGGGGTGCTTGCGGTCAGGAGGGCGCTGCGAGAGCTTTGTGCCGACAATGGTGATGACGCTCGACAAGGCATCGCTCAGGTTGTTGACGGCATCCATCACAATGGCCACCGAGCTGGCAAGCACGCCTACCGCAGCCTTGAAGCCTGCCAGCAGGACATTGGCCGCAATGCCTATCCAGCTGGTACGAATGATTTGTTGATTCCTGTCCATACCCGTCTCTCTACAGTTGTTCCTCTATCGGCTGTTCCAGTTGAGCAGGCTCCGTTGTCGGCTCAAAGCGGCCCACAACCTTGCCTTTGCGATTGGCGAAGCTCACCTCCTGCCCCTTGTTCTGGAGGGCGCTGAATTGATAAATCGTGTCCGTAGCTCTGGTTTTACATGTAAGCAGACATAACATGACAGCCAGGATTGATAAAAAAGTTCCGTGTCGCATCTTGATGGATAATTTCAGAAGATTCGCTTGCAAAGATAAGAAAAAAGAACGACTTTTTGCATGACTTTCAACTAATAATGCCTTTTCATGCAAAAAAGAAGCCCTCTCTTCACACAGAAGTCATGTTTGTGCCATAAAAAAAGCTCCCACCTTAATACAATGACTAAGGTGAGAGCATAACTGATTCCCCACTAAGCGGGGAGGGAGTTAGGACTGGCTATTCTTTACCATTCTTCGTCCCAGATGTCGCCGGATTCCTTTGTGCGGATAATGCCGCCATCGTTGTTGCTGCTGGCACCGCCATAGCCGACGGCATTGCTTTGAACATCTTCCACGCTCTGCATCAGCAACCCTTGATGTTGCAGCTGCACAATAATGATTTCAGGGCTTAAATATGACTTTTTCATTTCAGTACTTTTATTCCGTTTATGATATTGATGCCTTTCTGCATCTTGTTCAACCGCTGGCCAGCAAGATTATAGATAGCGCCGTCTGTTGTCTGCTGTATGTTGCCAATAGTCTTGATTGCTGTTGCATCGTCGTCGTCGCCGAAGTTCAGCACGAAGGACTTGACGCCAGTTGCTTCCCCGAGATCAACCTGGAAGTAGGCGCGGAAGGCCCTGATGGTGTTCGTGGTTGTGCCATCGGGATAGTAGAGCTTATTCTGTGTTCCCAGGAAGAGGACGCTCTTGTCCTCTGTATCATAGCTGACGGGAGCGTAAGTGCCCAGGAATGTCACATCATTCAAGCCTGTATTATGGGCAACGACTGCTTCGGGAGCTGTAGCATCAATAAAAATCTTTTTGCCATAAAATAAATAATAATTATAAATAATGTATTTGATGTTATTTCGGGCTGCAAAGGTTCAAATAAGTGAATATAACACAAAAAATAATCAATGTTTTTTTGCAATTAACGACAACTTGACAGACATGTCGCCCAACTCAACACGCCAACAATATAAATATGACACATTAACTTAGCATTTTATTCACGATGATTTTGCTTTTTTAATTATATTGTGTATCTTTGCAAAGGAATAGATATGTTTTTATGAGAAAAAGCAATTACGACAAGAAACCTTCGACGCACATCGAGGGCAAGATAATTACAGGTTGGGATAACATCGTCAAGACACTTTCGCAAGCATGGGCCGACGAGCCTGTTTGGGCCATCGACCTATACCCAGGCACATACGAAGAAGACTTTATCAATGCCTTCGCCAAGACAGGCAGGAAGATTATCAATACCCGCACCCTGATGCGGCCTGAAGAGGAAATCCGACAACTGACAGAGCGCTTCATGACGGACGATGTGCTCTTCGGTTACATGTCGAATGTGAGGCTGGAAGAGTACTTCAGCCCCCTCCCCGCTCCCCCTTTGGGGGAATGCCCCAATGGTTGTATAATTATAGGCACAGGAGCAGCCTTCGTCGCCGAGAAATGGTCAATGTTCAATGTTCAATGTTCAATAGTTTACGCCGACATGGCCCGTTGGGAGATTCAGCAGCGCTTCCGCAGGCACGAGGTCAAGGCCTTGGGCATCGACAACCACGAGGACAGTCCGTCGGTGCAGTATAAACGAGGCTACTTCAACGACTGGAACATCATCGACCATTATAAGGACGAGCTGATGCAAAGCGGCTGCATTCAGTTCTGGATTGACTCGAACCGTCGCGACGAGCCTAAGATGATCACCGACGCACAGATGCGGCAAGGGCTGGAGCGGACGGCTCAGAAGCCTTTCCGAGTAGTGCCCTTCTTCGACCCTGCTCCCTGGGGCGGACAATGGATGAAGGAGGTGTGCGACTTGCCTCGCGAAGAGCAGAACTATGGCTGGTGCTTCGACTGCGTGCCCGAGGAGAACAGCCTCTATCTGGAAGCGGAAGGAACGCTCTTCGAACTGCCCTCGCAGGATGTTGTGCTGGCTCACAGTCGCGAGTTGCTTGGGCAGCAGGTCTGGCATCGCTTTGGCAAGAGTTTCCCCATCCGCTTCGACTTCCTCGACACCATGCAAGGCGGCAACCTCAGCCTGCAAGTGCATCCTACCAACGAGTTCGCCCAAAGAGAGTTCGGCCTGCCTTATACACAGGACGAGAGCTACTACCTGCTCGATGCAGCCGACAATGCCGTGGTCTATCTCGGCCTGAAAGAAGGCATCGACAAGGTGCAGATGATTGAGGACCTGCGGGCAGCACAGCGAGGCGAGATACTGTTTGATGCAGAGAAGTACGTCAACAAGCTGCCTGCCAAGAAGCACGACCACTACCTTATCCCTGCAGGCACGATTCATTGCTCGGGCCACGACAGCATGGTGCTTGAGATAAGCTCCACACCCAGCATCTTCACCTTCAAGCTTTGGGACTGGGCTCGGCTCGGGCTGGACGGCAAGCCGCGACCTATCAATGTGGAGCGCGGCAAGCATGTCATCCAATGGGAGCGCACCACACCTTTTGTCATGTCGCAGATTGCCAACCATTTCGAGGTACTCCATGAGGAGGAAGGCATCAAAGAGGAGCGCACAGGCCTGCATCCCAACGAGTTCATCGAGACACGCAGGCACACCTTCAGCCGTCCTGTTGAGCACAACACAAATGGCGGCGTGAATGTCCTCAACCTTGTGGACGGCGAGGCAGCCCTCATCGAAAGTCCCGAAGGCAAGTTCAAGCCCTTCGAGGTACACTATGCCGAGACCTTCATCATCCCTGCCTGCATCGGCCGCTACACCATCAAGCCCCTGCAAGGGGAATGCATGACCATCAAGGCCTCAGTGAAAAGGTGAAAAAGTAAAAAGGTGAAAAGGTGAAAACGAAATAACGTAATGACGTTATCACGAAATGAAGAATAATCGAAATAACGAAAACTATAAAACCAACTATTATGAGTAAAGACAAGAAAATCGTGCTGACGCTTGATGCAGGCGGAACGAACTTCGTGTTCTCAGCAATTTGTGACAATGAGGAGATTGTGGAACCCGTGCGCCTGAAGGCCGTAACCACCGACACCGAGGGCTGCTTGGCCACTCTTGTGCAAGGCTTCACCACGGTCAAGGAGAAGCTCGATGCCGAGCCCGTGGCCATCAGTTTCGCTTTCCCCGGTCCTGCCGACTATGAGCGCGGCGTGATTGGCGACCTGCCCAACTTCCCTTCCTTCCGAGGTGGAGTGGCGCTCGGCCCTTATCTGGAGAGTGTTTTCAAGATCCCGGTGTATGTGAACAACGACGGCAATCTCTTCGCTTATGGTGAGGCTTTGGCCGGAGCTCTGCCGCGTGTCAACAAGGCTCTCGAGGAGGCTGGTTGCAAGCGTCGCTACAAGAATCTGGTGGGCATCACCCTCGGCACAGGTTTTGGCGGCGGCGTGGTGATCGACAAGGTCTTGCTGAAGGGCGACAACAGCTGTGGCGGCGATGTCTGGTGCATGCGAAACGGCATGTATCCCTTCGTCATAGCAGAGGAGAGTGTCAGCATCCGTGCCGTCCGCAGAGTGTATGCCGAGATGTCGCATGAAGAGATAGGCGACCTCACGCCCAAGGACATCGGCGATATTGCCAATGGTACGCGCCCAGGCAACATGAAGGCCGCTCAGGAGAGCTTCCGCCAGCTGGGCCAGGTAACGGCTGCGGCACTGGTGAATGTGCTCAACATTGTCGATGGAATCGTGGTTATAGGTGGCGGACTGTCGCACAATTCGAAATGGATTCTGCCAGGCATGATGGAAGAGTTCAACCGTCCTGTAGGCACTTTCTCGGGCAACCTGCTCCCCACTCTTCAGTCGGAAGTTTACAACTTCGAAGACCCTGAGCAGCGTGCAGCCTTCCTCGAGGACAAGGATGTCTATGTCGATGTGCCCCATACCGACAAGAAGGTTCTGTATTGTGCCCAGCGGAAAGTGGCCGTCACCATCTCCGAACTCGGCGCAAGCAAAGCCATCAACCTTGGCGCCTACAACTTCGCATTGAATCAGTTGGGACAATGACCCCCCACCCCCCTTTAGGGGGAGGAAAAGAAACATAAGTATAACCCTTAACAAAAAATCCCTCCGACCGAAGTCTCCCCCTAAAGGGGGGTCGGGGGGTCTGAATTATGAATAAGAAGCTAATCCCCGTCATGCTATGCTTCTTCGCGATGGGTTTCGTGGATATGGTAGGCATAGCAAGCAATTATGTAAAGGCCGACTTGAACCTCTCCGACTCGATGGCGAACACACTCCCCTCGCTCGTGTTCCTGTGGTTCCTCATCTTCAGCATCCCCACAAGCTTGCTGATGAACAAGATCGGCCGCAAGAACACAGTACTGCTGAGTCTGGCGATGACCCTTGTGGCAATGGCGATTCCGGTATTCACCCTCGATTTCACCATGCTGCTGCTCTCTTTCTCCCTTTTGGGAATAGGCAACGCCATCCTTCAGACCTCGCTCAATCCGTTGGTTGACACGGTGATGAAAGGCGGCGCATCAGCCAGCACCCTGACCTTCGGGCAGTTCATCAAGAGCATCGCATCGTTCCTGGCTCCCATCATTGCCTCTTGGGGAGCCACCACAAACGCTTTCGGTCTGGGTTGGCAAGCGCTCTATCCTATATATTTATGTGTAGGAATTGTTGCAACGCTGCTGCTCTTCGGCACTCGCATCCACGAGGAACCCGCAGCCCAAGAGCAGAAGTCTGTGGGCGAGCAGTTTGCCGGTGCTTTTGCTCTGCTGGGCAATCCCTTCATCCTGCTCTGCTTCCTGGCCATCATCTGCCATGTGGGCATTGATGTCGGCACCAGCGTAACAGCCCCGAAGATACTGATGGAACGGACAGGCATGGAGCTTAACAATGCCGCTTTCGTCTGCACCATTTACTTCGTAGCAAAGGCAGTCGGCAGCTTCTCGGGCAGTTTCATCATGAACTACCTGAAGGACTGGAGCTTCCTGCTCCTGAGTGTCCTGCTGATGGTACTGGCCGCCGTTGGCCTCATTTACGGCCACGACACCGCCACCATCTACGCCAGCGTGGCTCTGATGGGCTTCGGCAACGGCAACCCCTTCAGCATCATCTTTGCAAGAGCCATGCAGGCTGTTCCCGAGAAGAAGAACGAAGTGAGCGGCTTGCTCATCATGGGCATCTTCGGCGGCACCGTCTTCCCGCTCCTGATGGGCTTCGCCAGCGATGCAATGGGGCAGGTCGGCGCCGTCCTCGTCATGGCTGTCGGCATCCTCTATCTGCTCGGCTTCTGGCTCCAAGGCAGGAAGGCCTGACAACCCGGCAAGTGTAGTTGACGAACTTGACAAGTGTAGTTGACGAACTTGACAAGTGTAGTTGACGAATTAGGCACGTTTAGTTTGCGAACTAAGCGTGCCTATGTTTTTGCTCCCCCAACTCCCCTCATGTTCCTTGATGGGGATAGGCAGAGCGAAGCGAGAGGTGGGGTTGGAAAGGAGGCGTTTCAATGCGCGAAACAGGCCGGTTTCACCAGGCGGCGATGGCATGAAAAAACGCCGCGTGCGGCGATGGCAATCCCCGGCTGCGGCGATGGGCATTTCCGCGTGCGGCGTTGGCCATCGCCGCAGCCGGCGTTTTCAACCCCTCCACAGAGGCCTCGAAAATTGAAAAAAGGGCAACCTCACGGCTGCCCTTTCCTGTCGTTAGATAATTGTTTTTGAGAGAATTGATTGTTTTAATAAACCTTTTTATTATAAAAGCAGAAATGATTATCTGGGGAACGCATCGAGCGTGTCGATGGATAATGTCTTGAGTTCGGCCGACTGCTGCTCGGGCCGAGACGCTATCGAATCATTGACCATCGACCATTGACTGTTGACCAACGAAGGCTGTCCGTTGTCCGAAGCCTGTTGTCCGTCATCGGTAAAGCTCTGATGAGCCGCATTGCCGATGGTGAGCAGGATGGCGATGAGACCAGCCGCTCTGTAGAAAGGACGGCAGCGGCGCATGAAGGTCACTCTGCGGGCCTTGCACACCTGAACCGCAGGCTCCTCTCCTACCATACGGAGCATCTTGTCCTGGAAGTCCTTGCTCAGGTGCTCCCCGGCCATTTCGTCTTCCTCGAGGAAGAGCTGGCGATAGGGAAGCAGGCTGGCAGGCACATCCTCCTGACGGAAGAAAGTGCGGAGGATGGCCTCCTCCTCGAGTGTCGTCTGGCATTCCCAGTAACGCTCCAACAGTTGTTCGATGTATTTATAGTCCATTGTTCAGTTTATCTTTTATCTTCGTCCGCGCTCTGTGCAAATAGACCTTCACCTGAGTCTCGCTGATGCCCAGCATAGCGGCTATCTCCTGATAGGTCTTACCCTCGATGTCCCTTAGCAACATGATAGTGCGCTGCACCTCAGGCAGGGCGTCCATGAGCCTTCTGACGAGAGAGATTTGCTCGCTTGCCACCAGTTGCTCGTGAGGCGTCTGGCTGCTGAAATGTGCCATTTCATCGAGATTTTCGGTATTGCGACCTGCCCGTTTCTGGATGTCGAGAGCACGATTTCTGCATATTGCGATGGCGAACGCTTCGAGATTGTCTATCTGCTCCCACTCGCTGCGATGCTCCCACACCTTGAGCAGCGTGTCCTGCACCACATCTTCGGCCTCTGCCCTGTTCATCGTAATGCGGAGAGCAAGGCGAAAGAGCTTGTCGCTCAACGGCAAAACGGTGGTTCGGAAGCTGATGTTTTCCATCTCTCTACTTATGAAGACGATTCAGGACTGAAAAAGTTACAGGGAAAAGGTGAAAAATTTAAAAGTTAAAAAGTTAAAAGGTGGTTACGGCATAAGACAATTCCACTTCATCCCCCTCTTTTTCACCTTTTTACCTTTTCATTTTTTCACCTTTTCAACTTTTAAACTTTTCACCTTTTTATCGTTGTTCCCCTCGACCCGTCGATGTTATCGGAATGCGTGATAACCACTTGCCGCACGCCTTTACGGATAGCGTTGAAGGCATTCTCTATCTTCGGTATCATGCCGCCTGCGATGACGCCCTCGGCAATGAGGCGGCTGGCCGCTTGCTCGTCAATAAGAGGAATCACGCTGCTGTCGTCGTCGGCATCGCGAAGCACGCCTGCCTTCTCGAAGCAGAAGGTCAGCGTCACATCATAAAGCTCGGCAAGGGCTTGAGCTACGGACGAGGCAATGGTGTCGGCATTGGTGTTGAGGATGTGGCCTTCGCCATCGTGCGTCAGCGGAGCCACAACCGGCACAGAGCCGCTCTCTATAAGTTCCGAAAGCAGCTGGGCATCTACCCTGTCCACATCTCCGACAAAGCCGAAATCGACCATCTGCTCCGTGCCGTCATCCATCTTGACACGCTTCAAGGGCCGCTTATGACTGCGAATCACATCGCCATCGGCACCAGTCAGGCCAATTGCTTTCACACCTTTCGCCTGCAGGCCTGCCACGATGTTCTTGTTGACCAAGCCGCCATAAACCATCGTCACCACCTCGAGCATCTTCTCGTCTGTGATGCGACGGCCGCCAACCATTCTGCTCTCAATGCCGAGGCTCGCAGCCATAGAAGTCGCCAGACGGCCGCCTCCATGCACAAGCACCTTGCGCCCGGGCATCGAAGCAAACTGCTCGAGCAATGAAGCAAGCGATGCGGCATTCTCCACCACACCGCCTCCTACCTTTATTATATTAAGGGGCTCCCCTGTATTTGTTTTCATCTTTGTCTTCAAGCATTGACAGATAACTCATAAAGCGACTCTCGGCAATCCGCCCTTCCGCAACTGCCTGCAAGACTGCACAGCCAGGCTCGTGGGTATGGGTGCAGTTGCCGAAGCGGCAGTCGGCCGAAGTCGTGAATATCTCGCGGAAATAGTGCGACACTTCCTCGCGCTCCATATCGAATGTGCCAAAGCCCTTGATGCCCGGAGTATCAATAAGCGAACCGCCCTGAGGCAGGAAGTACATCTCGGAGAAAGTCGTGGTGTGCATACCGGCATCATGAGCCACGCTGATTTCTGCCGTCTTCGCCTCTGCCTCAGGCACCAGCAAGTTGAGCAACGTGCTCTTGCCCACACCGCTGTTGCCGCTGAGAAGCGTCGTCTTGTCCATAAGCACGGCCTGCAACTCATCGATGCCATTCCCTGTCTCGGCAGAACAAGTGAGGCACTCGTAACCTATGCTTCGGTAAAGCGACACGAGAGACGACATTTTCCCCAGCTCTGCCTCGTCATAGAGGTCAGTCTTGTTGAAAATGAGAAGCACAGGCACCCAATACGCCTCTGCACTTGCCAGGAAGCGGTCGATGAAGGTCGTGCTCGTCTCGGGATGGGCAATCGTGACCACAAGCGCAGCCATATCGACATTAGCGGCAATGATGTGGCTCTGCTTCGAGAGGTTGGAGGCTTTACGGATGATGTAATTCCGCCTGTCCTCGATGTCGTCAATCAATGCCGTCTGCCCGTCGGGACTCGGCATAATGCTTACCACATCGCCCACCGCAACAGGATTCGTGCTCCTGATGCCCTTGAGGCGAAAGGTTCCCTTCACCTTGCAGTCGAACAGCCGGCCATCGTCCGTCTTGACGGTGTACCAGCTTCCTGTATTCCTGACAATGAGGCCGCGCATCAAACGGTCATGATTTCCTTCTCCTTAGCGGCAAGGACTTCGTCCACCTTCTTGACGAACTTGTCGTGCATCTTCTGCATGTCGCCCTCGGCATCCTTTTCCAAATCCTCGGAAAGGCCGTCCTTGATGCCCTTCTTCAGCTTCTCGATGATTTCGCGACGTGTGTTGCGGATGCTCACCTTTGCCTGCTCAGCCTCGCCCTTGCACTGCTTGGCAAGTTGCTTACGGCGCTCCTCTGTCAAAGGAGGAATGCCCAGGCGGATAATCTCGCCATTGTTCTCCGGCGTGATGCCTACGTTGCTGTCCATGATGGCCTTCTCAATGGGACGGAACATGCTCTTGTCCCAGGGCTTGATGGTGATGGTGCGTGGGTCGGGAGCCACAACGGCAGCCACCTGATTGAGTGGCACCATGCTACCATAGCTATCCACACGAATGCCATCCAGAATCTTCACATTGGCCTTGCCTGCACGAATGTGTGCCAAGGTCTCCTCGAGGTACATCACAGCCTCCTCCATTTTCTCCTCAGCTTTGCCGAGAGTTTCTTTTACATCTATCATATTTCTTTATATTTAATAGGTTATAACATCCATTTCTTCGCTTTTGTTTAGCAAAAGTAGTGTTTTTTTGTTAAAAACATCACGCCACGCGTCATTATTTGCATAAAAATGTCTATATTTGTCGCGAATAATGTCAAAAAGTATGGATATTGACGCCCGCATAGACGAATTGCTTGCAAATCTGAAGCCAATTACGCTGGACGAAATGAAAGAGATTCGTCTTATGAATCGCACGGACACCAAGTTCGTGACGAACAAGGAAACCCTTGCTCGCTTGCTGGAGCTTGCGCAAGGCAAATACTTTGCGCAGTTCCATTTCGGTGCCAAGATTGCAAACTACATGACAACATACTGGGACACGGACGAGTATCGCTTCTATATGGAGCATCATAATGAACGAGCTCCAAGGCAAAAGGTGCGCGTCAGAACCTACATGGACAGCAACGACACCTTCCTGGAGGTCAAGACAAAGAACAATCACGGCCGAACGAAGAAGAAACGCGTCGCCGTCCCTGGCCAAGAGATAACAGGCGAGAACGGCAACGAAGAGTTCCTTCAGGAGAAGGTGCACCTCGGATTAGCCGACATACATCCAACGGTTCGCAACCAATTCCATCGCATCACACTCGTCAACTATGGCAAGACAGAACGTCTGACCATCGACTATGATGTGCAGTTCCACAACTTCGAGACAGGAAAGGATGCCAATGTCGGGCCTCTCGTTATCATAGAGCTTAAGCGCGATGGCAATGTCTATAGTCCTGTCCTCGACATTCTTCGGGAGCTTCGCGTCAAGCCAAGCGGGTTCAGCAAGTACTGCATCGGCTCTGTGCTGACAAACAAGGGCTTGAAGCAGAACCTCTTCAAGGCGCGTCTGGTGAAGCTGGGCAGAATGGCAGGGCAGAAGCTGCAAGCCAACTAAGAAGTAAAACTAAACAAACATCATTTATATGGATTACCTAAACGACCTTAATTATCAGCTGGGCAATTTAATAGGCTTAACGCTTTTCGATCCCCAGCACTTCATCTCTTTAGTGATGCGCTTCGTCATCAATCTGATTGTGGTGACAGTCATAGCGCGTTACTTCTATTATCCTCGCAGCCGTCGCCGCGACTATATGTTCATCTTTATCCTCATGTCCGTGAGCATCTTCCTCCTGGTCAGCCTGATGGAAGGCGACGGCATGAACCTTGGAGCTGCAATGGGCCTCTTCGCCATCTTCGGCATTATGCGTTTCCGCACAGAAGCCGTCCCCATTCGCGAGATGACATACCTTTTCATGCTCATTGCTGTAAGTGTCGTGAACGCCCTCAGTCGTGCCGAGTATCATCCCAAGGCCGACTATTGGGATGGTTTCGGCCTGGTAACCATAGTCTTCGTCAACCTTGTCTTCTTGGGCATGGCTTGGCTCTTCGAGAGCAGTAGGCTGGTCAGCTCAAACTGCAGCAAGTATATTCTTTACGATAACATCTCCCTCATCACGCCTGATAAGCGCGAAGAGCTGAAGGCCGACTTGGAGAAGCGCACAGGTCTGAAGATAGAACGCCTGGAGGTAGGCACCATCGACTTCCTGAAGGACTCATGCATGATCCGCATCTTCTATGACTATCCTTTCGACCGTGGCAACAGCATAGAAGGAATGATAAAAATGCCTCGCACATGATGACACGCCGATACATATTTGCAGTCCTGCTCCTTGCCCCCTGCTTTTGGCTCCCTGTCTCTGCACAGGAAAGCAACGACGAGGTCGGCATCTGGTCGGAGATTGGCATAGAGAAAGCCATCACGAAGAACTGGGATGTCGGGCTCGACATGGAGTATCGTGCACAGAACAAGGCACGCTTGTCTGTCGGGCTCGGCACGAGCTACAAGGTCAACAAGTACCTGAAGTTTGGCCTCAACTACAGCTTCCTCTATTCCGAGAAGAACAAGTACAAGGTCAAGGAAGAGGGCGAAATCGGTTCCGATGCGTGGACAAGAGGCTACAACCTCATCGATGAATGGTATCCGCGTCACCGCTTCAGTGCTGAGGCTATCGGCAGCATTAAGTTTTGGAATTGGCTGAAGGTGTCGCTCAGAGAGCGTTACCAGCTGACACATCGCAGAGCATGGAGCGCCGAGAAACTCGAGCATCGAGAGAACCACCTGAAACATTATGACTTCGACGACGACTGGAATGAAATCACATGGGAAGAAATGAATGTCATTGACAGGACGGAGATTAAAGAGTATCCTGCCCTTACCGACCAGGTGTTGCGTTCCCGCCTTAAGCTTGAGTTCGACAAGAAGCGCAACCCCTTCTCGCCATTCGTCTCGGCAGAGTTCCACAACAGCGTTAGCAGAGGCGACCACATGCTGCTCCAGAAGATACGCACTGCTGTTGGTTGCGCCTACAAGTTCCGCAAGCACAACGAAGTGTCGCTCTCGTACATCATAACCTTTGACATGTACGACATCGAAGAGGACGAGAACATGCAATTGACCACCGTGCGGCTCCACGACAGGATGCACGCCATCAGTCTCGGCTACAAATACAGCTTCTGACAACAGATAACAGACCGCCGCGCATCAAAAGCGCGCCCAGGACAGACAACAGATAACAGATAACATAATATGAAGACAAAGAACATTTTGGCAGCACTGCTGCTCACGATTAGTGCCAATGCGATGGCCGACGAGGAAATGTACCAATACCTCACCATTACATATACTGGCTCTGTATCCAACATCTACCTGCCCATCGTGCAGAGGATTTCCTTTGAAGACGATTATCTCAAGGTAACGACATCTGAAGGTTGGGAGAAGTTCCCTCTCTCTCTCGTGGAGAAGATTACCTTCACCGAGTCGCCGACCGCAATCGAAGCGCTGCCGGAGCAGGCTGAGAACCTTACCTACAAGGACGGTACGCTCGCCATCAAGGGCGACGGCCTGCTGCGCATATTCAGCACGAACGGTGCTCTCGTCAGCATCGCGAATGTCAAGGAAGGTGCCAACGTCAGCCTCGACAAACTGCCCGCAGGTGTATACATTGTCCGCATGGGCGACAAAACAATTAAGGTAAGAAGATAATATGAAACGACTTCTCTCACTTCTCTTGTTCTTTGTGCCTTGCTTCTTGCTTCTCGCTCAGACAGAGGAGCAGATACGCGTCTGGAAGGAAGGCGAAAGCAAGCGCTTTACAACCTCGGAGCTGCTGTTCTCCAACGACGGCACTTCATTCTCGGTGCAAGACTCCACCTACGACTGTGCCAAGATTGACAGCATCACGCTTGTGCACACCGTGACCGTCACCTTTGCCGGCGACACGGCCTATGTGGATTACGGGCATACGCCGAATGTCACCGACACCATCCAGGGTGCCCACGTCAAGCTCGTCAGCACCAACACCAAGAGCGAATTGGAGTTTGTGCTGCAAGGGGAAAGCACACACGGCTCACTGACATACGACGGCCCGCTCAAGTGCAGGTTCTACCTCAACGGCCTCAAACTGAAGAGCGACAAAGGGGCAGCCATCGACATCAAGTGCGGCAAGCGTATTGACCTCATCCTGAAGGACGGCACGGAGAACATCCTGGAGGATGCTGCAGGCGGCACGCAAAAGGGTGCCCTCCACTGCAAGGGACACCTCGAGGTGTCGGGAGGCGGCTCTCTCACCGTCACCGGCAATTCCAAGCACGGCATCGACACCAAGGAATACCTGGAGCTGAAGCGGAGCACCGGCACCATCACTATTAAAAAGGCTGTGGCCGACGGCATACACGCGGGGCAGTACTTCAAGATGAGCGGCGGCACGGTGGTCATCAGCGGACAAGGCGGCGAAGGGATTCAGGTGGAGCAACTGACGCTCGACGACGACATCACGCCCAATCCCGACAAGGAGGACAATGGATACGCGTTCATCCAAGGAGGCAGCATCAACATCACCGTCAACACCATCTGCGCGAAAGGCATAAAGGTACCCCTGGACCTGACTGTCAGTGGAGGCACCTTTGATATCACGGCCAACGCCGACGGCAGCAGAGGCATACAGGTGGCCGGCAACATGCTGATCAATGAAGACACCAACACCACCCTCATGCAGATACGTGCCAAGGGCACTATCTACGAAGACGAGGATACGGAAGACGACTGGCGCTGCGCAGGCATCAAGGTTAAAGGCAACATGACCATCAATGCCGGCACTGTGCGGGTTGCCAACACGGGCAAGTATTCTTATGGCATCAGGGTGAACGGCAAATACACCAAGGGCCCGAATGCTGTGGTCCAAGCAAGCATCAAAGAAGGCGAAGGCGACAACAACTGATGCCGCAGGCCTGAACATTCTGTAATAAAAGAAGAGGCGTTCGTTCTGACAGACGGACGCCTCTTCTTGTTTTGGCTGCGAGGGTTACTTGTCGGAATCCTCGGCATTGAAGCGCTTCTCGTCTTCAATGACTTTGAGCAAGTACTGACCATACTGGTTCTTGAGCATAGGCTGTGCCAGCTGGCGCATGCGCTCTTCGTCGATCCAGCCCTTGCGATAGGCAATGCCTTCCAGACAGCCCACCTTCAGCCCCTGGCGCTTCTCGAGCACCTCAATGTAGGTGGACGCTTCGGAGAGGGAGTCGAAGGTGCCTGTGTCGAGCCAGGCGAAGCCGCGGCCCAGTGTCTGCACTTTCAGCTCGCCGTCGGCAAGGAAGCACTGGTTGACGGTCGTTATCTCGTACTCGCCTCGGGCGCTGGGCTTGATGTTCTTCGCCACCTCGACCACCTTGTTGGGATAGAAGTAGAGGCCTACGACGGCGTAGTTGCTCTTGGGGTTGGCTGGCTTTTCCTCGATGGAGAGGCAGTTGCCCTGCTTGTCGAACTCGGCCACGCCGTAGCGCTCGGGGTCGTTCACCCAGTAGCCGAAGACGGTGGCCTTCTGCTCTTCCTCGGCCGTGCGGACGGCTTCGCGAAGCATGGCACCGAAGCCGTTGCCCTGGAAGATGTTGTCGCCCAGGACGAGGCAAGCGCAGTCGTCGCCGATGAAGTCAGCGCCGATGGTGAAAGCCTGTGCCAGTCCGTCGGGCGAAGGCTGTTCGGCGTAGGTGAAGCGCACGCCATAGTCGCTGCCGTCGCCCAACAGGCGCTTGAAGCCCGGCAGGTCGTAGGGTGTGGAGATGATAAGGATGTCCCGGATGCCGGCTTGCATGAGCACGCTGAGGGGATAGTAGATCATCGGTTTGTCGTAGATGGGCATGAGCTGCTTGCTGATGCCCTTCGTGATGGGATAGAGACGGGTTCCCGACCCGCCTGCTAAAACAATTCCTTTCATGGTTCTTTCGTTATATTTTTGTTGTGTTGTTGCAACTGTTTCTCTTTCAGGACATTACACACACCTAGTGCCGCGTTCCCGGACTCGGCCAAGGGGGCTTCCAAACGCCGCGTGCGGCGATGGCAATCCCCGCGTGCGGCGATGGGCATTTCCGCGTGCGGCGTTGGCCATCGCCGCAGCCGGCGTTTTTCTACCTCCTGTGGCGGGTGGAAAAGACGGTCGGGTTGAGGTCGAAACTCACCCATCCCCAGTTGTGCACAGTGCCTGCGTCAGCACCCTTGAAGAGCTGTATCGTCTCCGATGCTATCATCATGCTGTAGCCTGCCCGGAACGTCACATACTGCCACGGACTGTAGCTCGCTTCCAGGTCTATCTCGGTGCCCAGGTTCTGCGCAAAGCGGTACTTGCCGTTGTAGCGGCGCATGATTGCTATCTTCTCGGGGTCTTTAATCTCTTCAATAGGGTCCTTGAGGTAGTTGTTGATGGGGCGTCCGGAGCAAAGCCAGTGCATGGCCATCGTCATCCCGAACTTCGGGTTGGCTTTGAAGCTGGCCTTCGCATTGAGGTCGTTGATGCCGTAGAGGGGGATGGCACCGTAGCCGAAGTAGTCCATCGAGCCGAGGAACTCGTGATACGAGCCGTAGAGGAGGTTGAAGGTGCGGTTGGTGCCTGGCATGCCGTCGCCGCCGCTCAGGTAGTCGTCGCCGATGGAGGCCCTCCACTTGGGGGAGAACTGCAGTCCGAGGTTGCCGCTCATCAGGAACGCCCTGATGTCTTCGCCCATACGGTCTGTGCCTATCTGGTAATAGAGTGAGGCGTCGAAGAAGAACTTACGCTTGGCGTAGTCCATGTATGTGCCGAACGTCTGCATGTAGTTAACGCCACCGCCTTTCGCAGCACCCACGCCCTGATTGGTCAGAAGCAGGCTCAGGCGGAAGGGCTCTTCGTCAGCACCGAAGCGATACCAGAGCGTCTGCATGTTCTTGTAGAGCCTTCCGCCGGAAGCGCTCGTGCCGTAGTGTATGTCGTCCACCACATCAGCCGTCTGGTTGAAGCTGGCAATGGCATGCAGCTGGTGGCGCTCATTCGCCCAGCCAAGGCGCAGGCCATCGTGGGCACGGGCCGAAGGCTCCCAGTCGTGCTCACCGAACAGACGCTCGTCGTCGTAGGAGAGCACCTGACGGCCCACTTGTGCAAAGAAGCCTTTGCCGAAGGTCATCTTGGCCCAAGCCTCGTGGAGGGCAATCTTGCCAGCTGTGTTTTCATGCGAGCCGTTGTGCCAACTCCCCGTGTGCTGCGCAGCAATCTTCATGCTGATGTTCTTGCGCTCCCAGCCAAAAGAGAGACGCACCCTATCGCACACCCCGAGCTTGTAGGCCTCGGTACCATCATCGAGCGTGCCCAAGCCAGTGTGGAACTCGCCCAGTGAATTTATCTCCGCATCGATGGTGAAATCGCCATAATCAGGAGCCGCACTATCCTGTGCAACGGCAGCCATTGCAAAGATGGTCGCCCATAAAGTCAAAACCTTTCTCATATTATCCTTTCTTTCCTAATTCTTAATTATTAATCCTCTAGCCTTAATTTCAATAAGTATGCACGCTCAAACCCTGGGCCGACGGCAGGTAATTGATGCCCCACCAGCACATCTGAAGGCACATGAAACAGATTATCTGCCAAAGCAAGGCAGGGCGAACGCTCGCAGGACGGCATCTGCGCCAATGCACATAGATGAGGTAGCAAAGCCACGTAGCCGCCGCCCATGTCTCCTTCGGGTCCCACGACCAGTATGTGCCCCAGGCCTCTTTTGCCCACAAGGCACCGAAAAGCATCCCGACAGTAAGGAAGGAGAGACCTACCCGCGTCAGGTTGTCGATGGCAGACAAGTCCTTCTCCTTGCGGAAAAGCTGCCATAGGGAGAGCAGCATGGCGGCACCGGTCGTCGCGTACGCGAACATATATATTATTACGTGCGGAGCAAACCACGGGCTCTGCAAAGCAGGCATCAGCTCCTTGCTGTGTATCTCGGGCTTGAAGAGGTTGATGCAAATGAAGACAGCGCTGAGCATCGTGCTGAAAAGGAGTATCCAGCGATAGCGCCAGCGGCTGTAGGTTATCAGGCCTACAAAAGGCAGGAAGAAGGAATACCACAGCCGCGTCTCGCCCATGGTGCGCAAAGGCGGGCGCTCCAGGGAATGCCACATCATGGCAATGTACGTGCCAAAGACAAGCAAGCCGCAGATGGTCAGCAGATAGACCGTCTTATGCCACTTGCCACGAAGGGCAAGCAGTGCAGCCACAGCCCAACATGTCAGCGCGGGCAAAGCGAAGAGCCAGAGGTCAGTCCATGTTACCATTTATCACTTACCATTTACTTTTAAGAAACACACTTACTGCACCCGCTAGCATCATGAAGATGCCAAGATACACGAAGGGCAGCCAGGGATCGCGCACAAGCTCAAATACGCTGATGTCGCTCATGCCGCCCATCGCCTCGTCGTAGCTGTATTGATACACCTTCCAGCCCCGGATGGCGAGGGGCTTGTTGACGCGAATCGTGTCGCGCAACGCAAGGCCTTTCTTCGTATAGACTGTCACATCGGACAAGAAGCTGAGCTTCGGCTCTTGCTCGATGGAGAAGTCATGCAGCTCGATGGCTATCGGCATCTCGTGCACTCTGTGCTTCTCGTCAACGGCGCGCCACTCGGTCTTGCCTTCCTGCACCGTCATCATCAGGCGCTGCATGTCGGCATTGCCAAGCGTGCCGGCGACGAGGGCAATGAAGATGCCTAAGTGATTGAACAGGAAAGGAACATTCCGCCACGACGGACGCAGCCTCGTCATGCTGACCATGCCGACAAGCACCGTCAGCCACAGGTACGAGAGCACGAAGGGCCAGAAGCTAAGCATGGCGGTGATGCCGATAGGCTCTGCGGGCTGATGTCCCGAAGGCACCTGCCTTGTGACTCCCATCAGGAGGGTCAGCATAGCACACGCCACCATTGCCGGTATGCCTGCCTGCAGCGTCGCCATCCATCGGAAGAGGCGAACTCTGCTGCGGCACAGATGCATGACCGCAATGCCCAGCAGAAGCGCTGCCAACACAAGGCCATTAACAGGCCAAGCCAACGCGTCCCAACGGATCGGACCTGCCGTCAGCTGCAACAGCACACCAGCGACAATCATTCCGCAGCACACGAGGCCGCCCATGGTCATTCCCCAAGCTTTGTTCATCAACTTATGCAATAGTTCATGCAAAGATACGAAGAAAATAAGAATTATGAAGTAAGAATTAAGAATTATTTCGTAACTTTGCACACAATAACGCACTTACTACTATGAAATACCTTAGTTGGAACGTCAATGGCCTGCGGGCTGTTGTCGGAAAGAACTTCCGGGAAGTGTTTGCTCAGCTCGATGCGGACTTCTTCTGTCTGCAGGAGACGAAGCTGCAGGCGGGACAGCTCGACTTGAGTTTCCCGGGCTACACTTCTTACTGGAACTATGCAGAGAAGAAAGGCTACTCGGGGACAGCGGTCTTCACGCGTCAGACGCCGGTTGCTGTGACCTACGGCATGGGCATCGAGGAGCACGACAGCGAGGGTCGCGTCATCACGCTCGAGATGGCGGACCACTTCCTGGTATGCGTCTATACACCCAACAGCCAGGATGGCCTGCGCCGCCTCGATTATCGGATGCAGTGGGAAGATGCCTTCCGCCACTACCTGCTTGCGTTGGACAAGAGGAAACCCGTCGTCGTGTGCGGCGACATGAATGTGGCTCACGAGGAGATTGACCTGAAGAACCCTAAGACAAACCACATGAATGCGGGCTTCACGGACGAGGAACGCGAGAAGATGACCACGTTGCTCGGCAGCGGCTTCATCGATACCTTCCGCCATTTCTATCCCGATGCCACAGACCGTTACAGTTGGTGGAGCTATCGGTTCCGTGCCAGGGAGAAGAACGTGGGCTGGCGCATTGACTATTTCCTCGTTTCCGAGCGCCTTGCCCCACGCCTGACATCGGCTGACATTCACGACGACATCATGGGCAGCGACCATTGCCCTGTATCTATAACGCTCGACTGACATGGCAAACCTCAAAGCTCTGGCCAAAGACACGGCCATCTACGGGCTCTCGAGCATCGTGGGCCGCTTCCTCAACTACCTGCTCGTGCCGCTCTATACGCACTACATGCCCAAAGCATCCGGCGACTATGGTGTGAACACGAACATGTATGCGTACACCGCTTTGTTCTTTGCCATCCTGACATTCGGCATGGAGACGACGCTCTTCCGTTTCGCCAACGATGACAACGAGCAGCCCGACACCGTCTTCTCCACCGGCTTCACTATGGTGGGGAGCCTGACGGCTGTCTTCCTCCTGCTTGTCTTCGGCTTCATCGGCCCCATTGCCGGCTATCTCGGATATGCCGAGCACCCGGAATACCTGCTGATGATGGCTTCGGTTGTCGCCTTGGATGCCTTGCAGGCTCTGCCTTTCTGCTTCCTGCGTTTCCATCATCGCCCCATTCGCTTCATGTCGCTGAAGATGCTGTTCATCCTCCTGAACATCTCGCTCAACGTCGTCTTCTTCGTCCTGCTCGGCAAGACGTCCGTCTTCTATGTCTTCTTCATAAACCTGCTCTGCACGGGCTTCATCACGTTCTTTTTCATCCCCGACCTTGTCAAGATACACTGGCATTTCGACGGAAAGCTCCTGCGGAAGATGCTTTCCTACTCGTGGCCGATTCTCATATTGAGCGTGATGGGAATCCTGAACCAGGTGGCCGACAAGATTCTCTTCCCGAAGGTCTATCCCGACGAGGCTCAGGCGAATGTCGAGCTGGGCGTCTATGGGAGCTGCGTGAAGATAGCGATGATTATGGCGATGATAACCCAGGCGTTCCGTTTCGCCTACGAGCCCATCGTCTTCGCCAAGTCGAAGGATGCCGACAAGAACGAGTACTATGCCCTCGGCATGAAGTATTTCGTCATCTTCACCCTGCTGGCCTTCCTCGGCGTGATGGGATACCTGCCCATCCTGCGCTACATGGTCGGCTCCGACTACTGGGAGGGATTGCAGGTCATCCCCATCGTGATGGCGGCAGAGATTATGATGGGCATCTTCTTTAACCTGTCGTTCTGGTACAAGCTCATCGACAAAACCATCTATGGAGCACTGTTCTCCATGGCAGGCTGCATAGTGCTCCTTGCCGTCAACCTGTGGGGCATACCCCGATACAGCTACATGGCCTGTGCCTGGGGCGGTGTGGCAGGATACGGAACGGCGATGCTCCTGAGCTATTTCGTGGGGCAACGCATCAACCCCATCCCCTACCCGATGCGCTCGATAGCTGCCTACATCGTCATCGCCGCCCTGTTCTATTTGGTGATGACGCTCGTTCCGGAGGCATGGCCCGTATGGATTTACATTGCCGTCAGCACGGTGCTCTGCCTCACCTTCGCTGCCATAATCTATTGGCGCGAGTTAAGGAAACACTGACGGCGAAGCCGGATAAATGTCTTTCCGGCCGTCACTGACTTGATACGCAAGCTGCGTATGTAGAAACACAACTTGCGTCCGCAGAAACGCAGCCTGCATTTGTAGATACGCAGGCTGCGTTTTCAGATTTTTGTGCGGAGGAACAAAAAATGCCGCCTGCTAAAAGCGCATAGCAGGCAGCAGGTATTCGAAAAGCCTCTCGCGTCACTCCATCAGGATAATCTTCCGCAGCGCGTCCATCAGCTGGTCGGCCAGGCCGATGTTATAGCCCTGGCGGAACCATACGACACGGTTGAAGGTGTCGCAGAGCATGAGGATGGGCAGTTCCTCGCTGCCTCGCGTAAGCTCCTGGATGTGCATCGCCTCGATGGTCGCAGGGTCGGCTACACCGAAGAGCACATTGCTCGGCAGGTCGTCGAACTCCTTGCGGTCGAATTTGGCATAGTCCTCCTGGCTCTCGAAGAGCATGAGGTAGCACTGCGACCACTGCGAGATATGGATGTTGGCAGCCTCCATGTCGTGGAGGAGGTGCATGCTCGGCTCGTGACCGCTGCGGATGAGTGCAATCATATAGAAGCCTCGTCCAGTCGTTTCGAGTATCTTCTTGTGCACTCCCTTTACATTTGTGAAGTATTGCTCGCAGTCGAAATTGCCGATGACGTGCAGGTGCTCGTCGTCCGCACGCAGGCGGAGCTGTTCCGTTTGCTGCTGCTCTGCAGCGACATTGAAGATGTCGAGATTGGCCCACACACCGCCGTTTGCCAGACGCGTGCCGCTGAGGAGCATGTACTGGCCTGCATCAACCTGCACGCCGTCCTTGAAGGTGTCCTTCCATGTCGCGCTCTCCGGGAACTCCTGCAACTGCGGACGACCGTCCACGATGCGTGAAAGCGCGAATTGCGAATAGTAGGAGGGGTTCTCCTTGACAGCCTGGTCGGTATAGGTGAGGCACAACTTCGCGTCCTCTCCCTTAGCAGGAGAGGATGCATTATGCTCCTCCCCTACAAGGGGAGGCTGGGAGGGGTCTATTTCATCTATGCGTGCGGGGATGCCTATGCTGCGGGCCGCCGACACGAGGAAGATGTCGCGGCTGTGGGCGTCGCACGTCCGATGCCTCAGCACGCCGAGCGGGCTCATGCAGAGATGCTGCGGATTGCGTGTGTCGTCCACCGTGATGCTATCCTTCACCCACTGCTGAAGTTGCTCTGCCGTCATGCCTCGGAAGTATTCGGAAAGTGTCTTGCGATATGGCGTCAGGCGTTCGTTGGCCACACGCGGTCTGAGAACAGCATCGCCGTTCCCCTCTCCATTGGAGGGGACGGGGGAGGCTGCCACATCCATCAGCACATCGAGCGTGACGTCGCGATAGTCTTTCTTTGACAACGTGGCGAGGATGTCGTCTGCCAGCTGCTTGTCGGAACAGTTCTTCCTGAACGCCTCGATGGTCCGCCAGTTAGCCCGAGCCAAGGCTTCCGGGCTGTTGGGCTCTGCATTCGGGCAGAAGGCCTGCTTCATGTAGGCGATGCGGATGCTGTCCTCCTGGGCAAGACGATCCTGGTTGGCGCGCTTTGCTTCGATGCTCACCTCCGGCTTGCTGTCCTTGCCAAAAGGCGGCACCAGGTCGAGCTCGAGGGAAGCGGTATAGGTGCTGTCCTTGTCCATAACCACAGTTGCCAGCGCATCTTTGCCCACGCTCACCTTCTTGAAGCCGAACTTGCCGCCCTTGCTTGCCCATACGATAAGGTCGCCCATGCCGCAGGTCAGCGAGGACTTGCCCGTCACGTCGCTCTGCTTGGTGGCAATCGGGTACAGCTCTGCATAGTTGTAGAGGCGGTAATCGACCGTTGCGCCCTCGACAGGAAGGCTGTCCTCGCTCAGCACGGTCACTATGACGGAGGCGACATCTACATAGTTCTTCGTGACATTTATCTCCGTATAGCACGCCGTCTTGCTCATCACTTCCTCGGGTCCCGTATAGTCGCCAAAGGCTTTCGTGTGCATGAGCATGCCTCTGCTGGCCGGCTCGTTGAACCATGCAAGGTTCAGCAGGGGCTCGGGCTCGCAAGCGCCAAGGAAGTACCAGGTGCCATCAACCCAGGCTTCCACCCAGGCATGGTTGTCGTCGGTGTGTGCCCAGCGAGGCGTATAGACCTGTCGGGCAGGGATGCCGATAGTGCGAAGGGCAGTGACAGTGAAGGTGCTCTCTTCTCCGCAACGCCCAATGGCAGAGCGCAGTGTGTTCATCGGGGAAGAGGTTCGGCTGTCACTGGGCTGGTAAGAGACATGCTCGTGGCACCAATGGTTCACCTCAAGCACGGCTGCATACATCGACTTGCCCTTCACCCTCTCCTTCAGCTCGTCATAATAGACAATGCGGAAGGAATCGAGGTCCTCGTTGTTGACGCGCAAAGGGAGCACAAAGTGGCGCCACTCGCGCCCCGGCACCTTCTCGCCCCAAGGCATTTCGTGGCGTGCCTTCACCGCTACCTTCACGTTGGCCTCCCAGAACTCGCGAGAGTAATCCACGCTGTCGGGCAACGGCATTCCCGCATAAAGGAAGTCCAACGCATCCTGCTCTTCCCAGCCTCTGTCGGTGCAGGCAGCCATAAAAGCAAAGAGCCCCGCTACGAGGGCTCCCTGCAATATCATTCTTGCTTTATTCTGCATACATATCTACAATAAGCTCGCCGAAAAGCGTGTTAGCCCAAGCAAACCATGAACGCGTGAAGTCCTTGGCGTCGTCCTTGTTGAAGGACTCGTGCATGAAGCCTGTGTCGCCATCCGTCTTCAGTATCTCCTGCACGCACCACTCCTTCTCTGCACGGTCGTTGGTGGTGAAGGCCTTCATCACCAGAGACATGGGCCAAGGCTTGTTCAGGCCGCAATGAGGACCGCCGATGCCTTCGCCGGCCTTGCCCTTGAAGAAGTAAGGATTGTCCTCACTCCATACGAAGCGACGTGTGTTCTGGTAGATGGGATCGTCGATGGCGACGTCCGTCAGATAAGGCAGACAGAGCAGGCTGGGCGCATTGCTGTCGTCCATCAGGAGGGCCGAGCCGTAGCCATCCACCTCGAAGGCATATATCTTGCCATACTTGGGGTGCTCCACAACGGCGTACTTCTCCAAAGCCTCTTCCACCTGGGTCGCCATACGGCGGCAATCGCTGGCCAAGCCGTACTCCTTGTTAACATCGTTCAGGATGATGGCAGCCTTGCGCAGCACACTTACTGCAAAGAAGTTGCTGGGCACGAGGTAAGGGAAGATGGTGCTGTCGTCGCTGGGACGGAAGGCACTGGCAATCAGTCCGCAGGGCTTGCCGGGATGGCCGTAGCCTCGGTTGGAGCGTGTGTCGTGCAAGGCCTCGGTCTTGCGTGTGAAACGGTAGTTCGTGATCGGACCGTTCCAGTTCTGCTGGTCCTGGAAGACGCGCAGTATCTCGCGGATGGCCTTAGTCCATTTCTCGTCGAAGATGCTGGTGTCGCCCGTCTTCTGCCAATAAGCATACGCCAGACGCAAAGGATAGCAGAGCGAGTCAATCTCGTATTTGCGCTCGTGGAGTTCCTTCTTCATGGCTGTATTGTCCGACATCCAGTGGCCGTTCTCGATGGCTTTGATGTTGAAGGCATTGGCATACGGGTCGATAAGGATGCAGGCCAGCTGACGGCGGATGACGCCGCGGATGAGGTGGCGCAAGGGCTCGTCCTGGTTCACATAGCGCAGATAAGGCCACACCTGTGCGGCACTGTCGCGAAGCCACATGGCCTCGATGTCGCCGGTAATGACAAAGGTGTCGTCGTCGCCGCTCTCATTGCTGTACCATACTGTTGTGTCGAGTGTGTTGGGGAAGCAGTTGACGAACATCCAATAGAGCTTTGGGTTGATGGCCGTAAGCTTTTGCTTGAGGTCGAGTATCTGCTTCTCGATGGCTTCACTGCGGAAGAGGCGGTCCTTCTCGGCAGGACGCAGATCCTTGATGGTGCTTTGTACTGCCACTTGCTGCTTCTTGGCAGGTTCGGGCATGGTGGAGACTGCCATGGCACTTGCAGGGACAGCCAAAAGGAGGAGGATGATTAGCTTTTTCATATTGTTATTTCGTTATTACATTATGTCGTTATTCCGATTGTCTCCTCCCTTCTGGGGAGGCTGGGAGGGGCTTTTATTTCGTCATATAGACGTCGAGTGTGCCGCCGGCCATGATTTGCTCGTGGGTGATGGTGGTGCCCTTGAGTTGTTTGCCGTTCAGCACATACTTCTTGACATAGATGGCTTTGTCGCTGCCGCCGTGGGTGCGGATGGTGAAGGTCTTGCCGTCGCCGACTGGGATGACGGCTTCTTCCACGATGGGCGAGCCGAGCTGATAGACGCCGCCACAGGGCTCCACCTGATAGAAGCCGAGGGCTGAGAGGATGTACCAGGCGGACATCTGACCGACGTCCTCGTTGCCGCAAAGTCCTGCCGGCTGGTCGGTGTAGAGCTCGTCCATGACCTGACGGAGCCACTTCTGGGCTTTGCGAGGCTGGCCTACATAGTTATACATGTAGAGGATGTGGTGGCTGGGTTCGTTGCCGTGGGCATACTGTCCGATGAGGCCGGAGATGTCGGGGGCTGCGCCTGCGCCCAGGTCGCTGCTGGCCGCCAGGAGGTCGTCGAGGCGCTTCTCAAGTGCCTTGTCGCCGCCCATCACTTCTGCCAGGCCCTTCACATCATGAGGCACGAGGAAGGTGTACTGCCAGGGATTGCCCTCGGTATAGTCGCGTGTCTGCTGATTGGGGTTGAAGTTGGGGGGCAGGGGACGGAACTCGCCCTTCATGTCGAGGGCGCGCATCACGTTGACGCGGCGGTCGTAGAGCCTCTTGTAGTTCATGCTGATGTTGTAGAAACGGATGCTGTCCTCCTTATGGCCGAGCTTTCCGGCGAGCTGAGCGGCTGCCCAGGAAGCGATATAGTACTCCATGCTCTTGCCGATGACCTCGCTCTCGCGACCGTCGTAGGGCAGGTAGCCGAGCTCTGCCAGATAGTCCTTACCGCGGAGAGGCACACGCCGCATCTTGGCATATTCTGTGGGGAGCATGCTGGCGCAGACGGCCTCGTAGGCCTCGTCGATGTCGATGTCGCCAGCCTCGCCCTTCAGGATGATGTCGGCAAGGACGGGCACAGCAGGCTCGCCCACCATGCAATAGGTGTCGTTGCTGACCAGGTGCCATACGGGCAGTTCGCCCCATTCACGGTAGATGGCGAGCATTGTCTTGGCATAGTCGCGCATGCGGTCGGGCATGATGATGGTGGCCAGAGGATGAGCGGCACGATAGGTGTCCCAAAGGCTCCAGGTGGTGAGCGTATTGTAGTCGGCTCCGCGATGCACCTTGAAGTCGGCGCCCATGTAGTCGCCCGTCACATCGCACCAGAGTTGGGGCGCCACCATGTAGTGATACATAGCGGTATAGAAGATGGTGCGTTCACGCTCGGTGCGGAAGGTGGCCCGGATGCGGGAGAGCTGCTTGTCCCAAGCCTCTTTGGCAGCATTGGCAACAGCCTCGAAGTCCCAGGCTTCGCCCTGTTCGGCATTCAGGTTGAGCATGGCATTGGCCTCGCTGGTGGGCGAGATGGCCACCTTGACCATCACATCGTCGCCGGGGCCCACCTCGAAGGTCGCCACACCGTACTTGGCGTCCGGGCCCTCGCTCAGCCAGTAATGCATCGGCTTGCTGAACTTCATGCAGAAATAGACAATCTGGTCGCTCGCCCAGCCGCGGCTGCGACGATAGCCAAGCAGCGTGTTCTCGTCGACAGGGACGGCACGCGTATCAGTAGCCTGGTCGCCAATCGTGTTCTCCAGGTCAACCACGATGCGGGCATTGTTGCTGCCCTTCGGATAAGTGAAGCGATAGAGAGCCGTACGCTCCGTAGCCGTCACCTCGGCCCTGATGTGGAAACGGTCGAGCATAACGCTGTAGAAGCCAGGCCCCATGGACTCCGTCTCATGCCTGTATTCGCTGGCAAGCCCCTCGCGAGTGAGCTCCACATCGCCATAAGCAGGCATCAGGCCGATGTCGGCAAGGTCGGCACAACCGCAACCGCTGAGGTGCATCTGGCCGAAGCCGATAATCTTCTTGCCACTCTCATGATAGCCAGAGCACCAGTCCCAGCCCGTCTCGAGCTGCGTAGGGCCGGCATTCACCATGCCGAAAGGCACATTGGCACCCACGAAGACATGGCCGTGGTCGCCCGTACCGATTCTCGGGTCAACATACTGTGCATAGTTTTCGGCCTGTGCCGTAGCGGCAAACAAAAGGCCGACGAAAAGGAGTTTCGTTTTCATTGTCTGTTTGTTTAATTTGCGAAATCTGCCGCAAAGTTACACAAAAAAGGCGAAATGCCCAAGCCTACCGCACAAAAACTAAAGAAAAATGTATCAGCAACGGCTAATCCCCGTCCAGATACACACAACTAGGACACTGCAAAAAACTTTACAAAAAAACTGCCATTCCATCGGAAAAACCATCAGGCCGCATGAGGTGTTTCCAAACGCCGCACAGGGTGTTTCCAAACGCCGCACGCGGAAATGGCCAACGCCGCACGCGAAGTTTGCAATCGCCGCACGGGGAATTGACCGACGCCGGCAGCCGAAAATCACACAAAAACCGCCAAAAACAGCTCATTTTGCAAAGCAGAGATGTCAATCCCGCACCATTCAGCCTCAAATCCACAGTTTCAACAACCTGATTATCACCGGAAATTCGATTTAAGCGCGTTTCTCGCCTTCGAGGCTCCAAAGTGCCACAAAGCAAAAAAAACGCCGCCAGAAAAGGCCGCCTCTGAAAAAAGTTTACATTTCATAGCATTCCTCCCGCACAACTGACGAGAAGAGGAAAGCAAACATCCCAGCATCTCGCCGAGGCGAGGAAAAAGCAGAACAAAGCGTGCGGCACACTAAATTCAAACTCTTCTGCGCCATTTATAACGAATACGCACAGAGAAACAGTATTATTTTAACATGTTTATACCGCACTATGCGACTTTCGCAGCAAAAAAGTATGCGGGATAAGATATTTCTACTACTTTTGATTTACACTTTTCACACTTTTTTTATAATTTTGCCTTCAAAATGTATGCGCACGCGCATGTATATAAATTAAGGAAACTACACACATTATCTACTATTATCTAACTAAACCCACAAACAAATGAAAAAGAAACTACTTCCGCTCCTTGCCCTGGCATTCTGCACGGCAAGCAGCTGGGCGCTCGACCAAGTGAACGGCGTCTATCAAATCGGCACAGCACAGGACCTGGTTGCCTTCGCCGCATTGGTGAACGGCGGCGGCGACAACATGTCGGCCAATGCAGTACTTACCGACGACATCGACATGACAGGTGTATCTTCCTGGGAACCCATCGGCAACTGGGTGAGCAGTTGTGCATACAAGGGACACTTTGACGGCCAGGGACACAAGATAGAAAACGTCAATATCACTTCTTTTAGCAGAAACTACCATGGCCTCTTTGGTGTTATCTCAACCGGATGTCTTATTGAAAACTTCAGCATCTACGGAGAAATGACCTTTAATGTACAATATAGCGGCACCATAGCAGCTTATGCACGTGATAACTCTCCTACTATCCGTAATGTTCATAGTTATGTAAACATTACCAATAACAATGTTGCAAACAACAACAGCCGCCAAGGAGGCATTTTAGGAACAGCCCAAGCTGGAACAACCCTCGTTGAACGGTGTACCTATTCTGGCAATTTCTCTGTCAGTGATCCTGGCAGCAGCGCCAACTATGGTGGTATCGTAGGCTTTGTCAGATCCAACGCAGACGCAACCTGCAACATTACCAACTGTCTATTCGATGGTACACTGGAGAACACTTCGAGCACTCCTGGCACATGCTCTTTCGGCGGCATCGTAGGATATTGTAGTTCAGGCAAGACAACCATAACAAATTGTTTGTCTGTTGGTACGGTAAGTGCCAAGGCTGGAAGATTTGGTCAGCTCTTTGGCATCGCTAATAGTACTACATCTTCAACGAAAATATACAACAGCTACTATGTTGGAGCAAATGCGAATGGAACAGATAGCAAAACTCCTACTCCGAATGAAGCCACTTTGGTTACTGCTGCACAACTTGCCAGCGGCGAGGTTGCATATCTGCTGAATGAAAGCACCAACGGTGGTACGAGTTGGCGTCAGACATTGTCTGCTGACACTAAGCCCACACTCGACAGCACACATGGGCTTGTTTATCTCATTGGCACCAAATGTCCCGACGGTACCCCACACGACGACGTTGAATACAGCAATACTGAAGGCACTATCTTAGAGGCACACGACTATGTTGACGGCATTTGCTCTTATTGCAGCACGCTCAACCTTTTATACTTAACCCCAAACGAAGAAGGAACCTTCGAAATTGGCACACCTGCACAGCTCAAGTGGTTTGCTGCTTACGTTAATCAGGTTAACCCTGCTGTCAACGCCATACTTACGGCCAACATCGACCTCGGCGGAGTAACATGGACACCTATTGGCAATGCCAACACCAAATACACTGGTATTTTCGATGGTCAGGGACATGCCATCACAAACTTCTCATACACTGCGACAGCGAATTATAATGGCCTGTTTGGCTACATTACCGACAATGCAGAAGTCAAGAATTTCAGCATCAGCGGCACACTGACATCGACCTTCGATAAGAATGGCGTTGTCGGAGCATCAGGTGGCTCATCCGTAGTAAGTGGCATTCACAGTTCACTTACGATAAATGTTTCAAATTTTAAAGCTCATACCGGTGGCATTGTAGGCGGTCATGACACCAACTGCCATCCTATCGTAGAAAAATGCGAATATAGTGGCACAATGACCCATAGCGGCACTGGCGACAACCAAGCAGGTATTATTGGTTACACATACTTGGGAACTATTCGCAATTGTATCTTCAGCGGAACAATAATCGGTGAAGGCTCCAAATACGGTGGCATTTTAGGCTACGCCAGGGTAGAAAGCTTTGGCGGCATTTACAACTGCCTATCAATTGGCAAGATTGTTGCCAACTCTGGTAATACGGCTGCCGCAGCCATCATTGGAAATTGGAACGGCCCCGCTACAGAGAATGTCAAGAACAACTACTACCTTCTTGAAGAGGGTTCTACCACCACTATCGCTGTCGGTAACAATGCTTCAAACATAACACACGCTCCCGTTGAGGTTACAGCTGACCAGCTTGCCAGCGGCTATGTAACAGCTAAGCTCGGCTATGCCTTCCACCAGAACCTTGGCAGCGACGATAGGCCTACCCTCGACAAGACTAAGGGCTATGTGACCGAGATCAAGGATGCCGGCTGGAGCACTCAGTACATTACAGACTCCGATGTGACCATCCCCACTGGCATTGAGGTGTTCGCCGGCGTATTAAATGGCAGCTATATCACGCTTGAGCCCATCACAGATAAGATTCAAGCGGAGGAACCTGTCATCCTGAGTGGCGCCGCAGGTTTCTACAACTTCATGCCTACAACTGGTGCAACCAAGGCCGATGAGAACGACCTCACGGGCTCCGATGGCACCGTTTCTGGCGGCGAAGGCATCTATGCCCTTGCCATAAAGAACGACGTGGTAGGCTTCTATCCTGTTGCAAGTAGCATTACCATCCCTGAAGGCAGAGCTTATCTGAACACTAACACGAACCCCGTCAAGGGCTTCTTCAGCTTCGAGGAAGACGATGCTACAGCAATTAAGGCAATCGACAACGAACAGTCAACAGACAATGTCATTTACAATGTTGCCGGCCAGCGTCTCCAGAAGATGCAGAACGGAAGGTCGACAGCGGTCAAGGGCATCTACATCGTAAACGGAAAGAAGATTGCGATAAAGTGAGAATAAAGCTGAGTTTGCTCATGCTTTATCGAGCGTGAGCAATCTCGGCAAAGCCAAAGTTCTCTTCTAATTCATGGATGCTTTAGCACCATGGCGCACAGTCAAGTGCGGAACTTATTTCTTAATTATTAATTTGAAGAAGCAATGAAAAAGACATATATTCACCCCGCATCGCTGACCGTACAGCTCGGCACAGCGCAAATGATGGCTCAGTCTCTGAGAGTTAACAGCAATCCCAGCGATCCGGTCATCGAGAACCCCAACGACATCCTGACCAAAGGAACGAACGACATCAACATCTGGGACGAGGAGTGGTAACAGCCCCCTCCCCTACTCCTCCCCGAGGAGAAGGGCAACAGATATCAGCATGGAGGCAGGCGTCGCTTGCCTCCATGCTTTATGTGAACAAGGCAACAAAAAAGCCGCTCCATCCTTCACGGACGAAGCGGCTTCATTATTGCAATCTAGAATTATTCGGTTTGAGCTTCTTCTGCTGCAGGAGCTGCAGTCTCTGCAACTTCCTCAGCGGGTGCCTCGGCTACGGGAGCCTCTGCTGCAGGAGCAGCGGCCTTCTTGGAAGAACGGCGTGTGCGCTTTGCCTTCTTGGCAGTCTTTGCCATGTTCTCATCGAAGTCAACAAGCTCGATGAAGCACATGGGAGCAGCATCGCTGGCACGGAAACCTGTCTTGATGATGCGGGTGTAACCACCGGGACGGTCGGCAACAGCCTTGGAGATGGTGGTGAACAGTTCCGTGATGGCTTTCTTGTCCTGCAAGTAGCTGAACACGACGCGGCGTGAGTTGGTAGTGTCCTCCTTCGACTTGGTGATGAGAGGCTCTACATACTTCTTCAAGGCCTTTGCCTTGGCGAGGGTCGTAGTGATTCTTTTGTGCATGATCAGGGACACTGCCATGTTGCTCAACATAGCTGCTCTGTGGGATGCAGTACGACCCAGATGGTTGAATTTCTTATTATGTCTCATGACTTTTTATTCTTTATCTAATTTATACTTAGAAATGTCGGTTCCAAACGACAGATTCAGACTCTCGAGCAAATCATCAAGCTCCGTGAGCGATTTCTTGCCGAAGTTCCTGAACTTGAGCAGGTCGGTCTTGTTGTACTGCACCAAGTCGCCCAAGGTGTCCACATCGGCAGCCTTGAGGCAATTCAGGGCGCGTACTGACAAGTCCATATCCACCAGCTTGGTCTTCAGGAGTTGGCGCATGTGGAGCACTTCCTCGTCGAACTCCTCGTTCACATCCATCTCGCTGTTCTCCAGCGTAATCTTCTCGTCGGAGAAGAGCATGAAGTGATGAATGAGGATGCGGGCAGCTTCCTTGAGCGCTTCCTTCGGGTGAATGGAACCATCAGTGGTAATCTCAAGCACGAGTTTCTCGTAGTCAGTCTTCTGCTCTACACGGAAGTTCTCTACGGCGTACTTGACATTCCTGATTGGGGTGTAAATTGAATCGATTGGGATAACATTCACATCAGTACAGAAGATGCGGTTCTCGTCGGCAGGGACATAGCCTCTACCCTTGTTGATGTTGATTTCTATGCGAAGGGATGCCTTAGGATCCAAATGGCAAATCACCAGCTCGGGGTTCAGCACTTCGAAGCCAACCAGGTATTTGTTAAAGTCACCAGCCTTGAACTCTGTGACGTTCTCAACTGTAACAGCAACTTTCTCTGTTTCGAAATCCTCTACTTGTTGTTTGAATCTTATCTGCTTCAGGTTCAATATAATGTTGGTGACATCTTCCTTGACTCCAGGCACTGTAGCAAACTCGTGCTCTACACCTGAGATAGACACTGTATTGATAGCAAAGCCATCGAGCGAGGAGAGAAGGATGCGGCGCAAAGCATTACCAATGGTAGTACCGAAACCACCTTCCAAGGGGCGGAACTCGAACTTTCCGTACTTATCGTCCGCCTCCAACATTATAACCTTATCGGGTTTTTGAAATGCTAATATCGCCATTCTTATATTTTATTTAGAGTACAACTCAACGATCAATTGTTCCTTAATGGTCTCGGGGATGTCAGCACGGTCGGGCTTGTGGAGATACTTGCCTGCCTTCTGGCTCTCATCCCACTCAATCCAAGGATACTTGGAGTGGTTGAAACCTGCCAAAGCATTCTGTACAACCTCAAGGCTCTTGCTGCGCTCACGAACACCGACTATCTGACCGGGCTTGACGCTATAAGAAGGGATACCAACCACCTGACCGTCAACTACAATATGCTTGTGGTTGACAAGCTGACGAGCAGCACGGCGGGTGGGAGCGATGCCCAGACGATAAACGATGTTGTCGAGACGGCTCTCCAGGTTCTGGAGGAGAATCTCACCGGTGATGCCACTGGTGCGAGCTGCTTTCTCGAACATATTGCGGAACTGCTTCTCCAGCACACCATAAGTGTACTTAGCCTTCTGCTTCTCAGCAAGCATGATGCCGTATTCAGAGGTCTTGCGACGACGGTTGTTACCATGCTGGCCAGGAGGGAAGTTGCGCTTAGCCTGTACTTTGGGATTACCCAGGATAGCTTCGCCGAAACGACGGTCGATCCTTGACTTAGGTCCTGTATATCTTGCCATAATTACAATGTATTTATTCTTTTATCCTAGGGGTTCCTAGGGGGTTCCTAGGTTTCCTAGAAGATCCTTTTTATTAAACTCTTCTTCTCTTGGGAGGACGGCATCCATTGTGAGGAAGCGGAGTGACATCAACAATCTCTACCACTTCAATCCCTGCACCGTGAATGGTGCGGATAGCTGACTCACGGCCATTGCCTGGACCCTTAACATATGCCTTTACCTTGCGCAGACCCAAGTCGTATGCAGTCTTTGCACAGTCCTGGGCAGCCATCTGGGCAGCATAAGGAGTGTTCTTCTTTGAGCCACGGAAACCCATCTTTCCAGCAGAAGACCAAGAGATAACCTGACCTTCGCTGTTGGCCAAAGAGACAATGATATTATTGAACGAGCTGTGTACGTGGAGCTGACCCATTGCGTCAACCTTCACTACTCTCTTCTTTGTAGCAACTGCTTTCTTTGCCATATCAATTATTATTTAGTAGCCTTTTTCTTGTTTGCAACAGTCTTCTTCTTACCCTTACGTGTACGAGCATTGTTCTTTGTGCTCTGGCCACGAACGGGAAGGCCATTACGATGACGAACTCCACGATAGCAACCAATGTCCATCAGACGCTTGATGTTCATCGTAATCTCAGAGCGCAGGTCACCCTCAACCTTATACTCGGCACCGATAATCTCACGAATCTTACCTGCCTCGTCATCAGTCCAGTCTGTGACCTTCTTGTCCTTATCTACGCCAGCCTTTTCCAGGATCTTGGCGGAGCTACTGCGACCTATACCGAATATATAGGTCAAAGCGATTTCACCTCGTTTGTTCTGAGGCAAATCTACACCAACAATTCTAATTGCCATATACTATACTTTTCTTGTTTGCAATAATGACTAACCCTGACGCATCTTAAACTTAGGGTTTTTCTTGTTAATAACATACAAACGACCCTTGCGACGTACTATCTTGCAATCTGGGGTACGTTTCTTTAAAGAAGCTCTTGTTTTCATATTCTTGTTTTTATTTGTATCTGAATACAATACGTCCTTTTGTCAGGTCATACGGACTCATCTCCACCTTGACCTTGTCACCAGGAAGTATTTTGATGTAATGCATCCTCATTTTGCCAGAGATGTTGCAAATTATCTTCTGACCTATCTCAAGTTCAACTCGGAACATCGCGTTTGAAAGCGATTCCACAATTACACCGTCTTGTTCTATAACAGCCTGTTTTGCCATATTTTGTTTAATTTGCCTTTTCTATATCTTCGAAGGAAGACAGAATCTCTATTTTCCCTTTATGCACCGCAATGGTGTGTTCGAAGTGGGCTGATGGTTTCCCGTCGCGCGTCTTGATGGTCCAGTTGTCCTCCGTCATATAGATCTTCGGACTTCCCATCGTGATCATAGGTTCGATTGCGATGCAAAGGCCACTCTTTATCATCGGGCCATTTCCCTTCCGCCCATAGTTGGGAACCTGAGGGTCTTCATGCATCTTGCGACCTATGCCATGACCGACGAATTCGCGAACGACTCCGTAGCCATGCGACTCGCAAAGTGTCTGCACTGCAGATCCGATGTCACCGATGCGCTTGCCTTGCTGGGCACTCGCAATTCCTTCGTAGAGGGCTTTCTTTGTGACATCGAGCAACTGAGCGACTTCCTCTGTAACCTCGCCAACACGAAACGTGTAGCAAGAATCGCCGTTGAAGCCATTCAAGAGTGTTCCGCAGTCCACCGACACGATATCTCCGTTCGCTAACGGCGTGTCGTTGGGGACACCATGCACCACCACATCATTGACTGAGGTGCAAATCGACGCAGGAAACGGTGTGCCCCCACAAGGGTTGGGGAAATCCTTGAAGGTTGGCACCGCGCCATTGTCGCGTATAAACTCTTCCGCTACCTTGTCCAACTCCTTTGTCGTGACGCCTGGCTTGATATGTTTCCCCACTTCGGCCAGGGTCTTGGCAACAAGCTGGTTGGCAGCTCGCATTAATTCTATCTCGTCTTCTGTCTTAAGAAATATCATCCGCTGGTGACTATTCCTTAATAACGTGAAGATATACCAGAGCGGCCATGTATGCGGCCGGAGCTCAGCAAGCCGTCATAGTGCCTCATGAGCAGATGACTCTCAATCTGCTGGAGCGTGTCGAGAACCACGCCGACGAGGATGAGCAGAGATGTGCCGCCGAAGAACTGAGCGAACTCAGGCTTCACATTGAGCAATCCTGCGAAGGCAGGCATACATGCAATCACAGCCAGGAACAGAGAACCGGGCAGCGTGATGCGGTCCATTATCTTGTCGATGAAGTCAGCAGTTTCCTTACCAGGACGGATGCCGGGGATGAAACCGTTGTTGCGCTTCATATCCTCTGCCATCTGAACGGGGTTCAGGGTAATGGCAGTATAGAAATATGTGAAGGCGATAATCAACAGGGCGAAGACAATGTTGTAGGCCCAACTTGTGTGGTCGGAGAGTGCCATGAGGACAGGCGATGCGGCCTGACCGCCGTTGGCAACGAGACCAAGCAGAGTGATGGGGATGAACATGATGGCCTGTGCGAAGATGATAGGCATCACGTTGGCAGCAAACACCTTGAGGGGAATGTACTGACGAACGCCACCGACCTGCTGTCCTGCAACCATTCTCTTAGCATACTGTACGGGCACCTTGCGAACGCCCTGTACGAGCATGATGGCTGCGAGGATGACAGCGAAGAGGAGCACAAGCTCGATGATAAACATCACCAGACCACCGCCTGACAAGTTGTTCAGACGAGATACCACTTCCTGTCCAAAAGCCTGAGGCAGACGGGCGATGATACCCAGCATAATGATGAGTGACACACCGTTACCGATACCCTTGTCTGTGATGCGCTCACCTATCCACAGGATGAACATGCTACCTGCAGCAAGGATGACCGTGCTGGCAATGAAGAACAATGTCTGATCAATGTTAGGATTTATCGCACCCTGAGCCTGCATCTTCAGGTTGACCAGATATGACGGAGCCTGGACAAGCAGGATGGCCATGGTCAGCCAACGCGTGTACTGGTTCATCTTACGACGTCCGCTTTCGCCTTCGCGCTGCATCTTCTGGAAGTAAGGTACAACGAAAGCAAAGAGCTGGATGACAATGGATGCCGAGATGTAAGGCATGATTCCCAATGCAAAGATGGATGCGTTGGAGAATGCGCCACCTGAGAACATGTTCAACAGAGACATAAGACCCGTGTTGGTCTGTTCTCTCAGAGCAGTCAAAGCCTCGGGGTTGATGCCGGGGAGGACGATGAATGATCCGAATCGGTACATTGCTGCAAATGCCAGCGTGATGAGGATTCTGGTGCGCAGATCCTCGATGTGCCAGATATTCTTTATTGTTTCAATAAACTTCTTCATCAGAATTAAAGTTTAGTTGCGGTACCACCTACATTCTGAATGGCTTCCTCAGCAGACTTGGAGAAGGCGTTGGCTTCAACCTCGACCTTAGCAGTCAGAGTGCCGTTACCCAGAACCTTAACCAATCCCTTAGGAGAAACCAATCCTGCAACAACCATGTCCTCAATAGTAATCTTCTCCAGATTCTTCTTCTCTGCGAGTTTCTGAATTGAAGAGAGATTGACAACCTGATATTCTACACGGTTGATATTCTTGAAGCCGAACTTAGGCAGGCGACGCTGCAGAGGCATCTGGCCGCCCTCGAAACCGATCTTTCTCTTGTAACCGGAACGTGCCTTAGCACCCTTATGGCCACGGGTAGAGGTACCACCCAAGCCAGAACCGGGACCACGACCAAGCCTTCTACGACTATGAGTTGATCCGGCAGCAGGTTTCAAATTATTCAATTTCATAATATAATCGAAGTTAATTGTTCATAATATTATCAGTCAATCACCTTTACCAGATGATGAACTGTTTTAATCAAGCCACGGTTAGAGGCATTGTCTTCAATCTCGACAACCTGATTCATCTTTCTCAGGCCCAGTGTGTCCAAAGTGGCCTTCTGGGTGCGGGGAGCGTGAATGCGGCTTCTTACTTGCTGTACTTTGATAGTTGCCATAACTTTACCTCCTTATCCTCTAAATACTTTTTCTACACTGATACCACGGTTGGCGGCAACGGTCTTGGGGTCGCGCATCTGTGAGAGGGCTGCGATGGTTGCCTTCACCAGGTTGTGGGGGTTGGAAGAACCCTTTGACTTGGCCAGGCAGTCGGTGATGCCCACGCTGTCGAGGACGGCACGCATAGCACCGCCGGCCACAACGCCAGTACCGTGAGAAGCAGGCATGATGAGCACATTGGCGCCACCGAACTTGGCAGCTGCCTCGTGGGGCACTGTGCCGTTATAGACGGGGACCTGCACCAGATTCTTCTTGGCTGACTCTACGCCCTTGGCAATGGCTGCGGTGACTTCACCGGCCTTGCCGAGGCCCCAACCAATGATACCATTCTCGTTACCAACAACTACAATAGCGGCGAAGGTGAATGTGCGGCCACCCTTTGTAACCTTGGTTACGCGGTTGATTGCCACGAGCCTGTCCTTCAGCTCCATTTCGCTGTTTATCTTAACTTTATTTGCCATAATTCATTAGAATTTAAGTCCACCGTTACGTGCTGCATCAGCAACTTCCTTCACTCTGCCATGATAGAGGTAACCATTGCGGTCGAATACGACTGTGGTGATGCCTGCCTCGAGAGCTTTCTTGGCAGCCAGCTCACCGACCTTCGCAGCCTGTTCCTTCTTGGGGCATGCTTCCATGCCGAGGGAAGAGGCGCTGACCAGAGTGGTTCCGTTCATATCATTAATTATCTGTACATATATCTGCTTGTTGCTTCTGAAGACAGACATACGGGGACGCTCTGCAGTACCAGAAATCTTATTGCGAACTCTGTACTTAATCTTGATTCGTCTTTCTACTTTAGTTGTCATAATCTTACAGTTTTAGATGTTACTTAGCACCAGCTGACTTACCGGACTTTCTGCGGATCTGCTCACCGAGGAACAGGATACCTTTGCCCTTATAAGGCTCGGGCTTACGGAAAGAACGAATCTTAGCACATACCTGACCGAGAAGCTGCTTGTCGCAGGACTCCAGGATAATCTGGGGGTTCTGGTTTCTCTCGGACTTTGTCTCTACCTTGATTTCAGAGGGAAGCTGAAGGAGGATGGGGTGTGTGTAGCCGAGCGCGAACTCCAGGAGGTTGCCCTGGTTAGACACGCGATAGCCGACACCTACGAGCTCCAGCTGCTTCTTGTAACCCTCAGAAACGCCAACGACCATATTGTTGATGAGAGAGCGGTAGAGGCCGTGGAAAGCCTGCTTCTGCTTTGTCTCAACCGTGTCGTTTTCTTCTACGATCTCGAAAGTCATTTCGCCGTCAGCGATGTTGATCTTGATGGAAGGATCAACAACCTGAGACATCTCACCCTTCGGGCCTTTCACTGTAACCTTGTTGTCATCGCTGACATTGATAGTCACTCCGGCAGGAATGCTTATGGGCAATTTACCTATTCTTGACATAATGTATTCCTCCTAAATTAATAAACGTAGCAAAGCACTTCGCCGCCGATCTTGAGGTCGGCAGCCTCTTTGTTCGTCATTACACCCTTAGATGTGGAAAGGATAGCGATACCCAATCCGTTGATAACTCTCGGCATATCCTTGTAACCGGTGTACTTACGCATACCGGGCGTGGATATTCTGATTAGCTTCTTGATAGCATTCACCTTGTTGACGGCATCATACTTCAAGGCAATCTTGATTGTTCCCTGAGGACCATCTTCCACGAACTTGTAGTTCAGGATGTAGCCCTTCTCGAAGAGGATCTTCGTGATCTCCTTCTTAAGATTTGACGCAGGCACCTCCACTACTCTGTGCTTGGCCTGAATTGCATTGCGCAATCTTGTCAAATAGTCTGCAATTGGATCTGTCATATAATTTAGAATTTAATTGATCGGGACTTTCCCGACAATATTAAAACTTTAATTTTCTCTCTCTGCCAGAGGCAGTTACGGAGTCTGAAAACTCCGCGTGCGGCGATTGCAAATTCCGCGTGCGGGGATGGCCAACGCCGCGTGCGGGGATGACCAACGCCGCGTGCGGCGTTTGGAATGCCTACCAGCTGGCCTTTTTCACGCCAGGGATGAGACCGCTTGAAGCCATTTCGCGGAACTGGATACGCGAAAGACCGAACAGGCGGATGTAACCCTTTGGACGACCGGTGAGCTTGCAACGGTTGTGAAGGCGGATGGGGTTGGCGTTGCGGGGAATTGCCTGCAGCTTCTGTGCTGCCTCAAATGCCTCGACGGGATCGCCGGTGTTCACAATCTTCTTCAACGCTGCACGCTTTTCAGCATACTTAGCCACGAGTTTTGCTCTCTTGACCTCGCGGGCCTTCATTGATTCTTTAGCCATATTGTTTAGTCGTTTTTAGCGTTCTTAAAGGGAAGGCCGAACTCTTTGAGCAGAGCGTAACCCTCTTCATCAGTCTTCGCAGTGGTGACGAACGTGATGTTCATACCGAGGATGCGGTCGATGGTATCGATATTGATTTCGGGGAAGATAATCTGCTCCTGGATGCCGAGGGTGTAGTTACCGCGGCCGTCCAACTTGCTCTCAATGCCCTTGAAGTCACGGATACGGGGCAGAGCCACGCGCACGAGCTTCTCAAGGAACTCGTACATTCTCTCGCGGCGCAGTGTAACCATGACACCGATAGGCATCTTCTTACGCAGTTTGAAATTAGCGACGTCCTTCTTGGAAACAGTAGCCACAGCCTTCTGGCCGGTGATGGCAGAGAGCTCGTTGATTGCAACGTCGATAATCTTCTTGTCAGCTGTTGCCATTCCCAAGCCCTGATTGATGACAATCTTCTTCAAAACGGGAATCTGCATTGCAGAAGAGTAGTTGAACTGCTTCTTCAGTGCAGGAGCGATGCGCTCGGCATATTCTTTCTTAAGGCTTGCAGTATTTGCCATTATTTACATCTCCTATTATTTAACAGTTACATTCATAGCCTTACCGTTGGAGCGGACAGCCTTGCCGTCCACAACAGGGTTGAGCTTTGAAACTTGAATGGGAGCTTCCTGCTTAACAATACCTCCCTGAGGGAACTTGGCGCTTGGCTTCTGGCTCTTGCTGACCATGTTAATACCCTCCACGATGGCGCGCTGCTCCTTCACGAGCACCTTCAACACTTTACCGGTCTGACCCTTGCAGTTGCCAGAGTTGACGTAAACTGTATCGCCTTTCTTAATGTGTAACTTACTCATTACTGAAATCATTAATTGATTAAAGAACTTCGGGTGCCAGCGAAACCACCTTCATGTTGGCGGCACGCAACTCACGAGCAACAGGACCGAAAATACGACTACCACGCAACTCGCCTGCATTGTTCAGGAGAACGCAAGCGTTATCATCAAAACGAATGTAGGAACCGTCAGCACGACGGACTTCCTTCTTAGTACGTACGATCAAGGCCTTTGATACTGCACCCTTCTTAACTTCACTGGTGGGGATCGCGCTCTTCACAGACACCACAATCACATCACCTACAGATGCATAGCGACGACGAGTGCCACCCAGCACGCGGATGCACATAGCCTCCTTAGCACCGCTATTGTCTGCAACTACTAATCTAGATTCTGCTTGTATCATAATTACTTAGCTCTTTCTACGATTTCTACTACTCTCCATCTCTT
>JAEEGJ010003661.1_pt1 | contig 56859 bp, 39 predicted proteins | sample 8958761 | NCBI WGS metagenome assembly JAEEGJ01 (sample SAMN16246546, study PRJNA631951) | gut metagenome | biome: gut microbiome; feature: rumen; material: RS-attached | host: Bos | place: Iran: Karaj | collected 2018-10 | reverse complement strand
AATCTTAAAAAAGATTGGAGCGGGAAACGGGGCTCAAACCCGCGACCTCTGCCTTGGCAAGGCAGCGCTCTATCAACTGAGCTATTCCCGCAACTCAAATACTAATATAACAAAAAATGTAGTATTTGTCAAGTATTGTAAGTAAGTTTTTTAATGTTTCTATTAATTTATATTCATTTCAAAAAATTTAATACCATTTTGAATAGCATTATTTTTAAAAATTGTTTTACCATATTCGACTAATTTACTAGCAAAACATGATGAATTACTTGTAAGCTTTGCAAATTCTGAAATTGAAACATAGAATAGAGATGTATTTTCAAAATCTGTATTAATTTCAGAAAAAACTAAAAAATAATTTGAATTATATTCATACAAAGATATATTTTTTGCAAACTTTTTAAGATTTCCTAACTTTGTATTGCTTAAATATGTACAAAAACTACAAAATTCATCAAATGTATCAAATTTATATATCGCATATTTTGAAGAGGTATTTGATATTTTTCTTTTTCCCCTAGGAATTGAAACTTTTTGTTTAGAAATCTGATTGGAAATTTTTGTAAACGTAAGTACAAAAAATCCATCAGTAGATATAAAAGCCTCTATAAGTAATTTAGAGTCTTGTATATCAAAGTCGACTTCTTTTTGAGCTTGTTTTAAAAGCTTTTCAAAAAATTTTTGAGTTCCATCTGTGTTTTTTATTAATGAATGAACATCAATATTTTTTTTAATTAGGTCATCTATATCTAGTATAATTCTTATTTTGTTATCTGTAAGTTTTTCTATTTTCATATAAGCCTCCAATCTATAAAAGTATTCTCTATTTATATTATACTACTATTATTATTATATTTAAAGACACAAATTTTGGTAATTAAAATTTGTAATAAAAAATATAACATAAAAAATAAAAAAAATCTACATTTTACTTGAAAAAAATTAAAATACAATATATAATAAGGGAAGAAAAATTTACGGGTACACTAAGTTTGAAAAATATATAGAGAGGAACGTGAGAAAAATGGCAATAAGAGATAAGGGAAGATTGATTTCAATATTATTCGTACTAGCAGGACTAGTAATTGGTGGACTTATAGGAGATTTAGCTTCAAATGTAAGTTGGCTTAATTGGCTTTCATTTGGACAAGAATTTGGATTAAGAGATCCAATAGTTTTGGACTTAAATGTTTTAACACTTACATTAGGTTTAACAATTAGAATAAATATTGCAAGCATAATTGGGGTAATAATTGCTTTGTTAGTATATAGAAAGGTATAGGGGCAGAAAGGATTACGACTTGAAAATAAAAGAATTACCAGAAGTAGAAAGACCATATGAAAAATTAGAGTTATATGGAGAAAAGGCGTTATCAAATGCTGAATTATTGGCAATAATTATTAAAAATGGCACAAAAGATAAAACATCTATAGAGATGGCAAATGAAATATTAAATCTAAACCAAAATCATGATAAGGGAGATATAAATTTTTTGCAAGATTTTAGTTTAGAAGAATTAAAAAATATTAAAGGTATAGGCAGAGTAAAAGCTATACAAATAAAAGCAATGTGTGAATTAGCAGGTAGAATGAGCAAACCAAGCAACTACAGAAAAATACAAATAAAAGGCCCAAATGATGTTGCAAATTTACTAATGAATGATTTAAGATTTGAAAAACGCGAAATAGTAAAGGTAGTTATAATAAACAATAAAAATATAGTTTTAAAGATACTTGATGTAGCGATTGGATCGGGAAATTGTTCTAATTTAAACATTAGATATATTTTATCAGAAACTGTAAAAATGAATGCACCTAAAATAATATTGGTACATAATCACCCTAGTGGAGACCCAACACCCACAAAACAAGATATCTTTGTTACAGAGAAACTTAAAGAAGCAGCTGAATTACTAAAAATAGAGTTATTAGATCATATAGTTATTGGTAATATGCGATATAAAAGCATAATGAGTTAAAAAGGAGAGAAAAAATGGGCATATTTAGTTTTAATTCAAAAGACCTAGGAATTGATTTAGGTACGTCTAATATTTTAGTTACAATAAAAGGAAAAGGTATAGTATTAAAAGAACCAGCCGTAGTTGCAACAGATATAAAAACAGATAAAATTTTAGCAACAGGTTACGAAGCAAAAGAAATGTTAGGTAGAACTCCTGAAAACATTAGGGCTGTTAAGCCTATGAAAGATGGAGTTATTGCAGATTTTACTGCAACAAGACTAATGCTTAAAAATATAATTAAAAAAGTGTGCCAAAAGTACAATTCAAGAAGACCTAGAGCAGTTGTGTGTGTGCCATATGGAATTACAGAGGTTGAAGAAAGAGCTGTTGAAGAATCAATTTTGCATGCAGGAGCAAGAGAAGTATATATGGTAGAAGAGCCTATGGCAGCAGCAATAGGAGCAGGTTTGCATATAGAAGAGCCAAGTGGGAACATGGTAGTTGATTTAGGAGCTGGTACTACAGAGGTTGCTGTTATTTCATTAGGTGGAATTGTAGTTAGCAATTCTTTAAGAGTTGCTGGTGATGAATTAGACGAAGATATAGTAAACTATATAAAGAGGAAACACAATTTATCTATTGGCGAAAAAACAGCAGAAGAAATAAAAATGCAAATAGGGTGTGCAACTCCATTAATTACAGAACTTAATATGGAAATTAGAGGAAGAGACCTAAACACAGGATTACCTAGAAATGTAATAATTACATCTTCTCAAATATTAGAAGCATTAAATGAATCTATTCAAAAAATATTAGATTCTATAAAACTTACATTAGAAAAAACACCTCCAGAACTTGCTGCGGATTTAGTAGAAAAAGGCATAGTTTTAACAGGTGGAGGGGCACTTATAAAAAATTTAGATAAGTATATAAGTAAAGAAACTAATATGCCAGTATATATTGCAGACGAACCTCTAGAATGCGTAGTTAGAGGAACAGGAAAAGTATTAGAAGAACTTGAAAGATTAAAACCTGTATTAATCAATAACAGAAAAAGAAGAAAAAACGTTTAATTTTAGAAAGGATTTTAAATGTATAAGAAAAAAAAGTACGGTATAGTCGGTACAATAATTGCTATAGTAATTTTAATAATTTTATTTACATTAACAAATGTACAAAACAGTAAATTATCTTATTTTGAAAATTTAGCAAACAAGATTGTAATGCCAGTTCAAAACGGATTAACATATTTAAAAAATAGATTAAAAGGCAATTCATCTTTTTTTGCTAATGTAAATGATTTAAAAAATGAAAATGAACAATTAAGTAATAAAAACAAAGAATTAGAAGAAAAAACAAGAGAACTCGAAAATATAAAAGCAGAAAACGAAAGCTTAAAACAATACCTTAATTTAAAAGAAAAATATAGTGATTATGCTGCTATTCCAGCGGATGTAATAAATAGTGATATAAGTAATTATTCACGAAATATAATAATAAACATAGGTGCAAAAAATGGAATAAAAGAGGGTATGACAGTTATTGCTGCAGAAGGATTAGTAGGACATGTTGTTTCTGTTACAAATACAACATCAAAAGTACAAACAATTATTGATACTGCAAGTTCTACCAGTTCTTTAATTAGTACTTCAAGGGAAAGCATTGTTTGCAAAGGAATGTTAAATAATGATAAACAGTTAAAGGCTATGTATATACCTATGGATGCTACAGTTTCTCAAGGAGATACAATAGAAACATCTGGAATAGGTGGAATTTATCAAAAAGGAATATATATTGGTACAGTAGAAAAGGTTGAAAATACTACAGACTTAACAAATAGATATGCTTTAGTGTCTGTTGCAGTTAACTTTAAAAAACTAGAAACCGTTCTAGTAATAACAAATAAGTAGGAGGTTTGGATTGTGAAAAAGTTTATTATAAACATTATAATTATTATTACTTTCGTAATAATATATATTCTACATTCAAACCTTTTTACTTGGTTTAAAATAGCTGGAGTAATGCCAAATTTATTTGTGATTTTTGTATTATTTATAGGTCTTTATGCCAATAAATATATGGGAGTTACTTATGGTATTATTTTTGGGCTATTGCTTGATTTATTTTTATCTAGAAATATTGGAATTTCAGCTATAATGTTAGGAATCGTCGGAATTATTGGAGTTGTGTTTGACAAAAACTTTTCTAAAGAAAATAGAATCACATTAATTGTTATGGTAATACTCTCTACAATAGTATTTGAGACAGGAGAATATTTAGTGTCATTCTTTATAAATAAATTTGACTTGGAAATTATAACATTTATTCAAATATTATTAATTGAATGCCTATATAATTCTATACTTACAATTATTTTATATCCATTAATACAAAATTTAGGAAATAGAGTTGAAACAGAATATAAAGGAAACAAAATTTTAACTAGATATTTTTAGAATTTATATACAACGTTTAATTGTGGCAGAAAACGTAAAGTTCTAAATAGTAAGTAAAAATAATCAATTTATCTAGAAGAGAGGTGCAAAAAAATAGTTGAAACATAGAATAAAAAGAGAAAATGTAAATTTTAGATTTAATGTTTTAATGGTTATAGTTTACATTATTGGAATTGTACTATTTATAAGACTTTTTAATCTTCAAATAGTACATGGTGCAGAATATAGAGAAAATTCTAATACAAGACTATCAAGAGAAAGTACTTTAGAAGCAACAAGAGGAGATATTCTAGATAGCTCTGGTAATGTACTTGCAACAACAAAAACAACTTTTAACATATCTTTATATAAAACTAAATCAGATGATGAAACATTAAATAAGTGTATATTAAATTTAGTAAATCTTTTAATAAAAAATGAAGCAAGCTATCCAGATAGTTTTCCAATAAATAAAGATAAAAAATATACAATTAGTGACGAATCTTTAAAAAAATGGCTAACTAAATATAAATTATCTGAAAATACAACAGAAGAAGATGCTATAAAGTATTTTATAAAAAAATATAAAATAACAAATGAAGAATGGGAAGATATAAGAAAAATAATTGCAATTAGATATGAAATAACTACAAAAGGATATAGTAACACAAAATCTTTACAAATTTCTAAAAATGTATCTAGAGATGTTGTTGCTCAGATTAGCGAAAAAAATACAGATTATCCAGGAATTACAATTTCTACAGATTCAGAAAGAGTATACAAATATGATAATTTAGCATCACATACTGTTGGGTACATTGGAAGAATTGGACAAGAAGAATATAACGCTAGTTTAAACAGTAGTAATCCGTATAAGAATGACGACTATGTTGGAAGAACTGGTATAGAGGCTCTTTTTGAAGATTACTTAAGAGGAAAAGACGGAAAAGAAGAAATAGAAATGTCTGTAGATGGTGCAGTTACTGGAAGCACAGTTACACAAGATGCTGTACAAGGCTCATCTGTTGTACTAACAATAGATGCCAAATTACAAAAGGTTGCAGAAGATGCACTTAAAAATAACATAGAAAAAATAAAAAATGGTGGTTTTGGAAAACGATATAATGCAGAAGGTGGCAGTGTTGTTGTCCTAGATGTTAGAACAGGTGAAGTTAGAGCTATAGCAAGCTATCCAGACTATAATCCAAATGTATGGGTTGGTGGAATTAGCAATGAAAACTATAAAAAAATTCAAGAAGAAAATTCTTTATTTAATAAATCTGTATCTGGGGCGTATTCACCTGGTTCAGTTTTTAAAATGGCTACTGCTATTGCAGGTTTAGAAACAGGTGTGATTAGCAAAACTGAAAAAATAAATGACGTTGGAGTATATAGAAGATACAATGATTATACACCTGCGTGTTGGATATATAATCAGTCACATATAGGTCATGGTCCTACAAATGTAGAGCAAGCAATACAAAAGTCGTGTAATTATTTCTTTTTTGAAACATCATATAGAATGGGAATAGATAATTTAAATAAATATGCAAATTATTTTGGATTAGGTAGAAAAACCGGAATTGAACTTCCAAGTGAAACATCAGGTCTTTTAGCTTCTCCAAAAACAATTAAAGGATGGGCTGGAGGAATGACACTACAAGCAGCTATAGGACAACAAAGCACTTTTTCACCATTACAAGTTGCAAAATATATAGCAATGGTTTCTAATGGTGGGAAAAAAATTAATCCTACAATAGTAAGAAACGTGCTTAATTCAGATGGTACAGAAGAAAGCAAATCTCAAATAAAAACATATGTAAAAGAAAAGTTAAATTTAGAAGATGATAAATCTGAAGATTTAAAAATTTCAAAAGATAACATTAATGTCGTTTTAGAAGGCATGAGATCAGTTGCACAAGATGCTGGAGGAACAGCATACAATATTTTTAAAAATTTTGAAATAGAAATAGGAGGTAAAACTGGTTCTGCAGAAGCACCTGGAAATAAAGTTAATGCATGGTTTGCAGGATTTGCACCATTTGATGAACCTGAAATATGTGTTGTGGTTATGGTAGAAAATGGTGGACACGGAAATTACACAGGAGAAGTCGTAAGAGATATTATAGCAGAGTACTTTGGAATGAATATTAATTCAAATGAGATACAAGAGAATAATAATGCAGAGAGTTATGTAGAAAGTATAAATTAAAGGAATGATAGTAATGAAAAGTGGTTGCTTGAATGTTTTTCAAAGAAATAATTATGTTGTAATAAAAATAAACGAAGGTTATGATTTCGAGGTGATTCTTAAGGAAGTAAGGAAAAGAGTTACACAATTAAAAAAAATATATAAAGAAGATAAAACACCAATAAAGGTTATTGGCAAGGTTTTAAAAAACAAAGAAATTGAGCAAATTGAACAAATTATTAAAGAAATATTATGTGTTGATGTGGAATTTGATATGCCAAGAGAACTTGGACTTTCAAATATAAAAAGAACATTTGAAAGTGAACTATCTACGTCTGAAACGATTTTTCATAAAGGTTCTTTAAGGTCAGGACAAAAAATTGAAGAAGAAAAAAGTGTTGTAATATTAGGAGATGTTAATGCTGGGGCAGAAGTTATAGCTTCAGACAACATTGTGGTTTTAGGAACCTTAAGAGGATTAGCACATGCTGGTGCAAAAGGAAATAAAGGAGCAATGATTTCAGCTGGAAGATTAGATACTGCTCAGATGAGAATAGCCAATATTGTAAAAGAGTTCAATAGAGAAGAAGAATTACTTCATAAAATGGCATATGCATATATAGATGGTGACAAGATAATAGTAGAATAATTTTATGTCAAAAGCAGCAAAATCAGACATATAAAGAGTTCATCATTTTTAACTTTTTCAGTGTATAAGAAAAATAATATACATATTATTAAAATATCATCAAAATATAATTTTAATCCAAATAATTCAAAAAAAGCTTCAGAAGAGTCAATAAATTCTGAAGCTTTTTGCTTGTCTTCTACTGTATTACAGTCAATTCTATTATTTTTTACTGTATTTTCATTATTGTTAGATGTAAAACTTTTATGATGAAAACCGTTGTTAAAAGCATGAGGATACCTATATTTATAGTTATTGTAAAAAAACGGAAAAGGCATATTAAATGGCATTAATTAACATCTCCTTTTTTAAATAATTTAGAAACTTGAGATATCTTTAAAATATTTATGTATTGGTCTAATTTAGCTTGCCTACTTTTTCTCAGATATGGTTTAAGAGAATAAAGAAGTTTACTGTCTTGGTCATTTGAAGTATTTAATGTTTCCATTATTGATTTAATTTTCATTATTGTTTCAATATCTAAGTTTCCAAAGTTAAGTCCATTATTTGAGTTATTTGCATTATGTGTATGATCTTCATTTTCTGAGTTTGTATTAAATGAAAATCCCGTTTTTTTTGTTTCTTCTGCCATATTTGAAGAAATGTTTTTACTACCATTTTTATTATTAGATGTTTGGTTATTTGAATTATTTAGCATGTTTACTAAGTTTTGAATCATTTCTGGAGAAATATTTAAATTATCTGCCATATTATTATCCCCTTCGTTATTTTTTAAATCCATTTAAAGCCTGAATTATTTTTTGTTTATCCTCATTACTTAGCATTGAATTAAGTTGGTTAAGACCAGATGCAAGCTGATTTTTATCCATTTTACTTATCATATTTAATAAATTAGACATATCGTTATTGTTCATAATATCACCCTTTCAAATAAATTATCTTTATATTATTTTATTATATGTATTAATTTTATATGTGTTAAAATTAAGAATATAGTTATTGCCATATAAAAACTAAATCCTAATCAATTATGCAAGAACACTCAAAGAGTAGATTTTTGGGAATTTTTTAAAAAATTATTAAAAATTTTTAAGTTATTTAGTCAAATAAGATTATCTCTTTAAATGCTTAATTCTCAAAGATGTATAAAAAAATAATTATGCTGGACATAAAAAGTTGTAAAAATTACTCAAAATACTTGCAAAATTGCTAAAAAAGAGGTATAATTATAGTAGAGTGCCAAATTATGTCAAAAAATAAAGACGTCGGCAATAAAGATTTATAAGAAAAGGTTAGAATAAGTTAATCTGGGGAGGAAAAAGTAATGAATAACACGATAAGAAAAATTGTAAAAAAAGTAGTTGCAATGTTAATAGTTTTAACTTTAACATTAGCTGACTTAAGTTGGGTTGGTATCAATTTGGTAAGTTATGCAGTTGATGCAATAGGAACTAATAACCAAAATGTCGATTACAATGTGTATTTTGATACATCAAGTCAATCGACAGAAATTGATGCTGAAATAGAAAAAAATGATGTGAACTTAATAATAGAATTAGGTGTAAAGAAAGATGGTTATCTATCAGAAGGAAAGATACAATTAGATGAGCAATCTAATTTTACATTTAAAAAAGATATTAATGATTCACATATAAATAAAATCGAAGAAAGAACAGTTGAGCTAAAACAAATAAATGAAGGAGATTCTATAAAAATTAAACTACCAGTTGAATTTTCATATTTATCTGAATTTGATGCAAACTATTTAAATAAAGAGTCTTCAGTTAAATTATCAGGAAAATATATAAATAGTAAAAAGAAAGACATCGAAATAAATGGTGAAGCTAAAGTAAAACTTAACTGGAAATCAGGAAATGAAATAAAATCTATTTTAAACACAGAAGTATTAACAAATTCTACATACAAAGTAGAAGAAGTAAATAAAAAGATAATACAAATAATTGCTTCAAGCAAAATAGAAAACAATTCATATCCTATAAAAGAAACAAAATTATTTATGAATATACCTCAAGAGCCAGAAAAAGTTACTGTACATAAAAGAACCACAAATGCTACAAATGGTGATAAAGCATTTGATAGCAACAATTATGAATACAAAGATGGAAAATTATCAATAAATATAAAAAATGATAATGATAAAATTAGCTGGCAAAAAAATGTAGAAGATATTTTAATAGTTACAATACAATACCCAGAAACAACAGATATAAATAATTTAGAATTAAAAACAGAATCTGTAATTAACACACTTGATGATAAAGAGCTAAAGCAAGAATCAAATGTAGTTATTAATGAAGAAAAAGAAGGAATAATCACAAATTCAATAGAAGAAAAACAACAAGAAATATCAAAAGGTAATTTATATACAGGAGATGCAAAAACATATAATGTAAAATCAAATTTATATATAGACTATGCAAATCCTGTTGAAGATATTAATTTAACTGAACAAAAATCAACATTTGTTTCAGATAAAGAAAAAGATGCAAATATTGAATTCGTAAAAACAGAAATAGATAAAAATGAGTTCACAGAAATATTTGGTCAAGATGGAACAATAACAATAAAAGATGACGAAGAAAATACTATTAGCAATATTACAAATACAACAGAAACAAACGAAAATGGAAAAATAGTTATTAAATATGATAAAGGAGTTAATAACATTTCTATAACAACAAGTAAGCCTCAAAAAGAAGGAACAATAGGCTTTGAACATGAAAAAAACATATTAAAAACAGACTATACAAGAGAAGAAATTAATGAAATCACAGAATTAAAAGATAGTGATGATGTTAAATATTTGCTAAATAGCAGTGCAGAAAATACTACCCAAAACGATAATACAATACCTTTAAAAGAAACAGAATCTAAAGCAACTTTAAGTGTAGAACCAACAACACTATCTACAGCCACTGAACAAGAAGTTAATATGAAAGTTGTTTTAAAAACAGACAGCGAAAAATATGATTTATACAAAAATCCAACAGTTAAGATTAAATTACCAAAACAAATAAAAAGTATAAATGTACAATGCAAATTAATGTATGGAAATGGATTAGAACTTGACAGTATTAAAGCTCAAAGAGAAGATGACCAAGAAGTTATTACAGTTAAGCTAAAAGGAGAACAAGAAGATTATCCTGGAGAGGCTGAAGAGGGACCAACACTAATATTAAAAGCAATTGTAGGATTAGATAAATATGCAACAAATAGTAATGAACAAATTGTATTAAATTACACAAATGATTTTGCAACAACTTATGCTAACGATGGAGAAGAAAAAGTAAATGTTAACATAGTTTCACAAAATTCAATGATACTTACAAATGATGTTTATGAATATGATATCAGAACTTTAGGAAAAGAAGAGAATAAAGAAATAGATATAACAAAATCAGATGTTAAAAAAGCTACAATTTTTATGAGAGTTATAAACAACGAAGGCACAGATTTATCAAATATAGCTATAATTGGAAAAATTGCAAATATAGAAGGAACATTAGAAAGAACAAGCAAAATTCATACAAATACAGAAACAGCTAAAATATACTATACCAATGTTGAAAAACCAACATTAAGTTTAGATAATGCAGAAAATAAATGGACTGAAGAGAATATTAAAGACGCTAAAAACTTTTTAGTAGTTGTTTCAAGTTTAGAAAAGAATAAAGAGCTAGAGTTAAATTATAATGTAATTGTAAAAGATAATATGGCATTTAATCAAAATACTTATACAAGTTACAAGGTAGAATATACAAATAAGTTAACAGAAGCAAGGAAAACAGCAGAATCTTCTACTATAACATTTACAACAGGTAAAGTTGCAGAAGTAAAAGGAAATATAACTGCAAAAGTAAGTGGAGAAGAGGTTAACGAAAATACTGATGTTAAAGCAGGTGAAATAATAACATATGATTTAGTAGTAGAAAATACTGGAACTCAAACTGCAAATAACATTAATTTTGATATAACAATACCGGATAATACAACTTTAATAGAAGTAAACCCTAAATATCCATCATATGATGAAACAATGGATCATTATACAAAAGATGAAGAATTTTTAGTTACAAAACCAGATAAGAACTTTAGTATTAATGAAAAAGCTACTATAGAAGCTGGAAAGAAATATACATATTCATATATGGTTATGGTAAATAAAGATGTAAAAGAAACTAAAAATATAGAAACCAAAGTAGCTATAAGGCAAGAAGAAAAACAATTAGCAGAAGTAACAAAAACAAATAAAATAACATCAGGAGACATACAAGTTACTTGTATACCAATGTATAGGAAACCTGATACAGTTCTAGATGTTGGATTTAACTATGTATATTACATAAATATAAAAAATTTAACAGACAAAGAACAAAAAAATATAGAAGTTGCATTAAATAAAAGTGATATATTAAATATCAATACATTATATTGGAACATAGATGAAGAACATTTCGGAGAACTAGATAAAAACAAAACAAAATTTACTCTAGAATCTTTACCTGCAAATGGAGAAACTAAAGTAATTGTAAATGCAACACCAGTAGTTGGCAAAACTAATATGTCTGAAATTTCAGCAACTGTAAAAAGTGCAAACAAAGAATACAAATCTAATCAATTAATAGAAAATGTTAGAGGAGTACAAGTACAAGCTGATTCTTTATCAGAAGTAATATCAAGTAATGCAGAAAAAGGATATTTGAATATAGGAGACAAAATAAGATATACAATTAATTTGAAAAATATAGGAAAATTTGATGCAAATGAATTAGAAATAAAAAATGAAATTACAAATTACTTAGATGTTTCAAAAGTTACATTAGATGGAAAAGAAATTGAATATGATATAGAAACATACAGTGATGAACAAAGTATTGTAACTATCAATTCACAGTTAAAAACTGGAAGTGAAGCTACATTACAAATTGAAGGAACTGTTATAGAAAATTTACCACAAGAAGATAATCTAGAATTATCACATATATCTATTATATATAATGATAGTGTAGAGTTAGCTCATACAAATGAAATAAAATACAAAATTATAAATAATAATTCTAATTCAAATAATAATTCTGGAAGTAACAATCAAACTGGTACTTATTCAATATCAGGAACAGTTTGGAAAGATTTAGACAAAAATGGCTCTAGAGATCCTAATGAGGAATTACTTGAAGGAATAAATGTATTTGCTATAAATGTTGAAACAAATCAAGTTGCAATCGATAATAATGGTTCAGAAATATTTGCAACAACAAATAGTGAAGGGAATTATTCATTACAAAATATGCCTAAAGGTGAATACATAGTAGGATTTGAATATGATACAGAAAGATATGTCGTAACTTTATATAGAGCAGAAGGCATAAACAATAGCGAAAATTCAGATGCTGTAACAGCTACAAGAAAAATAAATGGAGAAGAAAAAATAGCAGCATTTTCAGATAGTATTAAACTAGAACAAAATGAAACTGACATTGACTTAGGATTAGCAGAAGCAAAAGTATTTAGTTTAAGACTAGAAAAAACAATTAGTAAGATGATTGTAACAAACCAAGAAGGTACAAAAACATATGATTTTGACGATAAGAATCTTGCTAAAGTAGAAATTGCTTCAAAGAGTTTAAGTGATTCAAACGTAATAATTGAATACAAAATGAAAGTTATAAATGACGGAGAAATTGCAGGATATGCAAATAGTATAGTAGATTACATACCTTCATCATTAACTTTCAATTCAGGATTAAACAATGATTGGTATCAAAAAGGAAATAATATATATACATCTAGTTTAGCAGATACAAAAATTGAACCAGGAGAAACAAAAGAAATAAAATTAACATTAACAAAGAAAATGACAGAATCTAATACAGGTTTAACAAATAATAAAGCAGAAATAGAATCTTCATACAATACTTTAGGAGTTCCAAACACTGCTTCAACAAGTAGTGACAATAAAACTAAAAATTTAGGTTCGGCAGATGCAATAATAAGCGTTAAGACAGGTACAGCAGTAAGTTATGTATCATTAACTTTTACAATAGTAATAGTAATATTTGGACTAGCTTATTTAATAAACAAAAAACTTTTAGTAGATAAAATACAAATATAAAAGGAAGGGGGAAATGAAATGAAAGTAAATAAAATATTAAAAACTTTACTATCATTAATAATATTATTTGTATTTGCAATAATATTTTCAGGAAGCGTAGAAGCTTCAAGATTATACTCCAGACAAAGCCTTTTAGAAGGACCAAATATAGGAAATACTATTATGCTTGGAATAGGAAGATATAGCCAAACATTAAACCTATTTGACGAAAATTGCCACCTTTACTGTGTTCAACATAGAGCTGAATCAGAAACTGCATTATATGTTGTAGATGCATATGTAAATATAACTGGAAAAAATGCAACAGGTTATGTTAGAAATAGTGGTGGAGCAAGAACAAAACAATCATTTGATAATTTAGTTTTAGCATATTTAATAAATGAAGAAGGATACTATAAAGGATATAGTAATGAATATAACAATAATGGTGTAAGAATGAGAGCAATCCATGAATACTTAAAAACATGGTATGCAGATGTTGGCTTTTATAATAATAGTACTAAATCAGGATTAAATATAGACCGTAAATGGAATGATTCAGGATTTAGTTTAGATAATCACTGGCGTGTTAAACAAAGTGCACTAGATTTTATACAAAGAGCTAAAGATTATGCCAAAAATTACGATGGAACATTACCTTCTATAAATAAAAATAATACAAGCAGTGTAATAAAAGGATTATCTACAAATACTGCAGGACCATTTAAAGTATCATATACTGGAAAAATAAAAAGTATAACTATTACAGATAATAATGGAAATGCTATTAATAATGGTAATATATCATTCTCAACAGATAAAGAAGGTAAAAATAAAGTAAGTGCAAATAATTTGAAATCTGGAAGCAATTACTATATACAAAATTCATCAAATGCTACAATGAAAAATATTACAATAAAACTAGAAGACAGTAATGCAATAAATGCACAAATATGGTTCTTAGAGCGTAATGATGGTCTTGCTACACAAAGATATATTATGACAGAATCTAAAAAAACAAATCAACCTGGAGCTTCTATAACTATACAAATAAAACCACTAATATCTATCTCGGGATATGTTTGGGTAGACGCTCCAATAACAAAAGAGAACAGAATTAATAATTTAAGTGATAATGAAGAAGCAAGAGTTGCTGGAGTAAAAGTAAATTTAGTAAATAAATCTAGTAAAAAGGTAGAAGCTACTGCAACAACAAATGAAAGTGGACAATATACATTTAAAAAAGTTCTTATAGAAGATGAATTAAAAGATTACTATGTAGAATTTAATTATTCAGGAACACAATATAAGAATTATATACCAGTAGCATTTAATTCTACAAATGCTAACGAAATAGTTGCAAATGGTTCAAGAGCATTAGTAAATGAAATGCCTACAGCAGATGATAAAGTAAATGGAATTGCAACTACATATCCAGGAACTCAAAAAGAAAATATATATGGTTTAGGTGGAAACTTATATAATAAACTATATAATGATAATACTAAAACACTTGAAAACATTAACTTAGGTATAAGACAATTACATACTCCACAATATGATATTACAGAAAATTTAGCATATGTTAAATTAACAATAAAGGGTTACACATATAATTACATATACGGTGGAGTAGATGGACCTAATAGAATTAATGCACCAAAAGTTAGCTTCCAAAAGAAAAATGATATAGCTGGATATACAAGAGCAATATATCCATCAGATATAGTATATAATCCAGAAGATGCTACACAGAAATTAAAAGTAAGTGTTATATATAGAATAGATATAAAAAATACAGAAAATCAAGATGTAGAAGACCAATATAGAGAAAAGAAATTACATATTACAAATATAGTAAACGAATTTGATACATCAAGATATGATTTAAATGATAATAACTGGGAAGCTAACGGAAATACAGCAACAATAAAACAAAATTACTTAAAAGAAAAATATGGAAATGGTATAGAGAAAAACCAAACATCTACATCATTTATAGAATTTAGTGTAAAAGAAGCCGCAATAAAAGACATATTAAAACATCCTGAAGGAATTATTGAAGAATTTCCTACAAAGGTAACATCAGTTGGATATCATGAATACACAAGAAATGATTATTCTTGGAAAAATGATTTAATTAAAGAACAAACACATACAACACCATATGACCAAAGAAGTTCAGAAGCTCCATACTTAATCTTTAAATTAGGTGAACAAAGAACTTTAACAGGAACAGTATTTGAAGATACAGTTGTAACAAATAATGGTGAAAAACTTGGTAATGGTACATTTGAAAACAATAATGAAAATGTAGTTGGAAATGTAAAAGTTGAATTACTAGATGTAGAAGAGGGAAAAACATTAGCTAATTTACCAGTTTCACATTTATACAATATAAAAGATGCTACAGATGGAACAAAAGATGCTGATATTACAGAGGCTATGGTAATAACAGACAATAAAGGTAACTATACTTTATCAGGATTAGTTCCAGGATATTACTTCATAAGATTTACTTACGGAGACGGAACACAGAAAATATATGATGTAAATGGAAATGAAGTAAGTACAGTATTATCTAAAGATTATAAATCTACAATTGTTACATCAGAAGCTGCAAGAAATGCATTAGGATTTACAGATAATCAGTATAAAGAAGTATGGTACAAACACCTAGAGGGAATGAATTATTCAGTTGCAGTAGATGATTTAGATACTAGAAAAACAGCAAATACAACAAATACAGCTGAAAAATCAGTTAATGTAGTAGCTGGTACAGCAAAAGTATCTATAACAATAGAAAATACAGAAAATGATAATTCAACAAATATAGAAGTAAAAGATAATCAACAAATAGAAGTGCCAAATAAATCTAAGTTTGAAGGATTTAATTTAGGTATAATTAGACAACCAAATCAAGAAGCAAAACTAGAAAAAGTTGTATCAAATATGAAATTAACAAATGCTCAAAATAACATAGTATTTGACGGAAATCCACAAACAGCAAAAATGCAAGGTGTTAGTGACTTAGATAATGATAAAAACAATGGAGGAAGTGCTTATGTTAGAGCAGAAATTAAAGAAGAAAACATATATGGTTCAACATTAGAACTAAAATATGCAATAAAAGTAACAAACATTTCAGATGTTAACTACTATAGTGATAACTACTATAAGTTCGGAGATAAAACAAATGCATATGAAGTAACATTAAAGATAGAAGAAGTTACTGATTACTTAGATGAAGCATTAAAATATGAACCAGATGAATCTGATGCAACAAGAATTACTTTAACTCCAGATAGTATTGAAGAAACTGAAGGAGACAAGACTACAAAGAAATATTTAGTAAAAATAACAGACTGGAAAACATTATATACAGAAAACAATAAAGAAAGAAAGGCTCAAAAAGATACTTCAGATGCTGTAACTTTAGGAACACAAAGATATCTATCAAGTGAAGAATCAGATATGGAATTTGTGAATGAAGCTGAAATTACAAAATTAGCAAATCAAACAGATCCAGATGATAATTCACAAGATAAAGCAGAAAAACTTGTAAGAACTGCACCAGTTGAAGTACACACAAATGGAAAAGTAAAAGCAGTTGTTACAATTACACCACCAACAGGTTTAGATAGAATTACTATTATACTATATGCAGTAGCAGGAGCTGTTACATTAGCAATATTATCTGCTGGAGTTGTAATTATTAAGAAAAAAGTTTTATAATGATTCTTTAAGAACTTGAGAAAAGACCATTGACTTTGTATAGTCAATGGTCTTTTTTTACACTATAAAAACCCTTTAATCCCTAAAAGAAAATACAAAAATTAAATCAAATATTACAAAAATGTCATTAAAATGTAAAGAAATAAAATCAAGAAATTTTAAAGAACCTTCCGTAAATTATAATGGAATATGTCGAAAGAAAATAAAAAATATATATGTTGACACTTGAAAAAAAAGATATTAATATTTAAAGTAGAATATTTAGGAGGAAAAGGATATGGAAAACATGAAACAAGTTATTCAAAAAGTTATAGCATCATTAATTATTTTTACTATGATTATGGTACAATATGCAATAGTTGGATTTACTGCTATTACATATGCTATTGATATGCTTTCAACACAAAGTGAAAATGTTCAATTTAAAGCATATTTTGTAGAAAACGATAAAGAAACAGCTACAATAGAAAGAAGTATTGAAAATAAAGATTTAAAACTAAATATTGATGTGTCAGTAAAAAATGAGGGATATTTTAATGGAACAATATCTTTGGAAAATGCAGGATTTAGAATAAAGGATGAATCAATTATAAACAATAATGTAAAAGAAATTAAAGATAACGTGATATATCTAAATCAAATAAATGCAGAAGATACTGCACACATAGAAGTAGGAATTGAGTTTTTAAATGAAAACGAAATATCTACTGTGTCTTTAAATTCGGAAACAGATGTTAAATTAAAAGGAACATATATTAGTAGTAAAAAGAACAATGAAATAGATGCAACAAGTAAGGTTTTAGTTAATTGGAATATTCCACAGAATACCAAAGCAGAAATATTATCAAAAATACTTACAAACAAAATATATACCATCAATCAGCAAAATAAAAGAATTGTACAATTTCTTGTTTCAAGCAAATTAACAAACAATAGTTATCCTACAAAAAATACAAAGTTACTAATTAGCATACCAGAAGGTGCGACTAATATTGAAGTTCATAAAAGAACAACAAAAGCAACAAATGGAGAAAAAAAATTTACACAAAACAATTATAAGATTGAAAACAATACATTGGAAATAAATGTAGATAATAGTGAAACAGATGGAAAAATAAGTTGGATTAAAGGTGTTCAGGATGTATTTGTAGTAACTTACGAATTTGATGAAAACAAAGACTTATCAAATACTAATATTACAGTAAATGGAACAATAACTACATTTGATAAAGATGTAACAACAGGAATAGATATTGCATTCAATGGCGAGCAATCACAAGTTGATTTAAGCAAGGAAAAAGACGGAATAATAAGTGTTAGCCAAGAAGAAAAAGAAACTTCTATATATAAAGGTAAAATATATTCAGGAGAAAATAGAGACATTACATCAGATACAATTGTATATGTTGATTATGCAAGTGCAGCAAATGAATTTACTTTAACAGAAAATGCACCTGTATTTACATATGAAGAAACAGATGGTGAAGATAATAAAAAAACTATTACAAAAGAATCAAATACTGAGTACAAATCATTAAAGGTAAATAAAGTTCAGCTTTCTGCTGTACTTGGAGAAACATGGTCTTTAAAAATTGAAGATAAAACAATAACAAATGAAACACAGTCAGAAGAAAATGGCGATATTGTTATAGAATTAAGTAAGGGATTAAAAACTGTTGATATAAAAGCAAGTAAACCAATAAAAAATGGAGCATTTTTAATAGAAAGTACAAAAACTTTATTAAAAACAGAATATACAAGAGATGAAATAAAGCAATTTACTAACTTAGAAGATAGTTCTTCAGTTCAATATACAAAATATGATAATAGCATACATAAATATACACATTCTTTTATTATGAATTTAAAAGAAACAGAATCTAATGCAGATTTTAAATGCGAACAACAAGCATTAATGACAAATCAAGAAGGACAAGAATTACATTTAACTGTTGTATTAGAATCAAAAAATGAGAGCCAAGATTTATACAAAAATCCGACATTAAAGATAAAGTTACCAAGTCAGATAAAAAGTATAACATATTCACAAAAACCACAGTTAATGTATGAAAATGGATTAACATTAACAGATGAAAACTATACAATAGTTGAAGAAGGTGGACAAAAAGTATTAAAAGTCGTACTCACAGGAGAGCAAACAAAATACTTTGGAGAAGTAGTACAAGGAACAACAGTATTAATAAAAACAAATGTTAAATTAAATGAAAATGTACAAGATAGTGAAGAAGAAATAGTATTGAATTATACAAATGAAAATGCAACAAAATATACAGATAATGGAACTCAAAAACTTAATGTAGAAATAATAGCAAGACAAAATGAAGAGCAAAATCAAGAACAGAATCAAAACCAAAATCAAAATCAAAATCAACAACAAAACGAAAACACCACAAATACAGGAAATAATCAAGCTCAAAGTTCAGATATAAAAGTAGAAATAACAGCAAAAGTTGGGGAAGAAACAATAAATAGTGGAGATATTGTAAGAACGGGAGAAATAATTACATATACAACGAAAATAACAAATACAGGAAGTACAGATAAAACAGGATTAATAATAGAAGAAAAAATACCAGAAAATACTAACTTAATTGAAATCAATCCTGAATATCCAACTTATGACAGTAGATTAGAACAATTTTTGGATGAAAAAAATTATTTAGTTGAGAAAACAGATAGAAGTATTACAAAAGAAAATGTTAGTATAAGAGCCGGAGAAACAATTACAGTAGAATATATGGTAAGAGTTAATACAGATTTAATAGAAGAAAAAAATATAGAAAGCGAAGTTTCAGTAAAAGAAAATAATAACATTATAGAAAGAAAGATTTTTTCAAATAAGATAAATAAAGGATATTTACAAATTGAGATTTTACCTGTCTTTAGAAGACCAGAAAAAGAATTACAAGCAGGAAAAAGCTATACTGATAAAATTTATATAAAAAATTTAAGTGATGAAGAACAAACAAATGTAGAGATTACTATTGATAAAAATGCAACAAAAATAAGCAGTATTAGTTGGTTTTTAAGCGAAGAAAGAAATGGAAGACTTGATAATGAAAAAGATACATTTAATATAGAAAGTATACCTGCGAATGAAACATTGGAAATAATAATAGACAAGATAGCATTAAATTATGTTGATAATATAATAATGAAAGAATCAGATACTGTAATAAAAGTTAAAGATTCCAAAGGAAATATATATAGATCAAATGAATTAGTAGAAAAAATAAAAGGAGTTATTGTAAAAGCAACTGGAAGTGCAGAAACATCTTCTAAAGATAATTCTGGATACGTTAAAATTGGAGATAAAATTAAATACAATATCACAATAGAAAACATCGGAGAATTGGATGCTAATAATTTATATATTAATGACGAAATATCAAAATTTTTAACTATAGAAAAAGTGTTACTAAATAATGAAGAATGTGAGTATTCAATAGAAAACCTTATGTTAAATGATGAAACATATGATTTGTTAAGTGTCAAAACATCACTTAAAGTAGGAGAAAAATCAACACTAGAAATTATAAGTGTAGTTAATTCTAATTTAATTGAATCTGCAAAAGAAGATGTACAAATAATAAATAATGCAAAGATAGCAAATGATGGAGAAATTTTATCAAAAATAGATGAAATAATACATATTTTAAAAATAAATAATAATACAGATAATACAGATAATACAGAGCCAGGGGATAATTCAAATAATAATCAAAATGATAATATAGATAATAAATATACAATTTCTGGTATAGCATGGATAGATTCAAATGAAGATGGAAAAAGATCATCACAAGAGGATACATTAGGTAATGTAAAAGTATTGTTAATAAATTTAAAAAACAATGCTATTACAAATATAGGAGAAACAAATAGTGAAGGAAAATATAGTATTTCAAATTTAAGTAATGGCGAATATGCTGTAATATTTGAATATGACATAAATAAATATAGACTAACTACTTATCGTGCTAATAATGTAAGTGAGTTATTTAATTCAGATGTTGAAAATGTGACTATGAATATCAACGATAAATCAACTAAGGTTGCATCTACAGATAAAATTACGATAGATAAAGGCAATATAGAAAATATTGATATTGGATTAATAGAAGAAAAATCACTAAAATTTAGTTTGGAAAAAACAGTTTCAAAAATCACTGTAACAAATGCAGGAGGAACGAAAACAATAAAATACAATAATCCAAGTTTAGCAAAGGTTGAAATAAGATCAAAATACTTAAAAGGTTCAACAGTTGTAATAGAGTATAATATAACAGTGAAAAATGTTGGAGACGTTGAAGGATATGCAAAAAGTATTGTTGATTATATACCATCATCATTAACATTTAATTCAAAATTAAATAAAGATTGGTATAAGAAAGATAATAAAATATATACAAAAAGTTTGGCAAAAACAAAAATTAAGCCTGGAGAAAGCAAAACTATAAAATTAATTATGTCAAAGAAAATGACAGAATCAAACATTGGTCTAGTAAATAATAGAGCAGAAATTCTTTCAATTTATGGATTAAATGGAAAAGAAGTAACAAATGCTGCTGGAAAAGATGATAGAATGGGTAATGCAGATGTTATTATATCAGTAAGTACAGGAACAGCACTTAGCTTTTTAACAATAACAATCATAATAACACTGGCAATTGCAATAATAGTTTATTATATTACTATGAAAAAAATTAAAGAAATAACAGAATTCTAGTAGAAAGGAGGAAAAAAATGAAAACAAAGAAAATTTTTTTAACGTGTATATTAATAATAATTCTAACCTTTATATCAAATAATATAGTAATTGCTGGTGATAATAATTCTGATGAATATATGAATAAGGCTACTATTAAATCAAGATGGGAGTTAAGTTTAAAGACTCATTATTCTGGATATGAAAGTAATGAGGGAGATGTTGGTCAAACAATTGCTGTTAAAACTGGAGATGGAGTTGATTCAGATAATCAACCAGGTACTAATATGAGTGATGAATATGATCATATTTATTGTATAAGGCATGAGCAGTCTTCTGCTGATTCTTTAATGTTGATTAAACAGTTTATAAAAATAAGAGGAGATGAAGCAACAGCTTATTGGTTAAATGGAGCAAAAAGAATAACCAATAATACATGGGACTATTATGAGGGAACAGTAGTATCAGATAAGGTACAAACAAAATATAATATAGCTTTATCATATGTACTTAGTAAATATGATTGGCTTCGAAAAGCATATAGTATGGATAGAGATAATAGGGTAAGACAACATGCATTAAATATTTTACTTAATCTCGAGTTGAAAAAAGCATGGGTAAGCCCAAGGGTAGGAAATTTATTATATAACGTTTTCTATGATAATGGTGATGACGATTATTCTACCTATTCAAATTGGTTACACGATGAAGCCATAAACTATGCAAATAGTCATTATAATTCAGAGTGTGTTCCAACAATTTCCATTACATCAGCAACAACTGAAATAGAACCTGAAATAACAGGACCTTATGAGTTTAATTTTGGGGTAGAAAACGAAGCAGCACAATGGATTTATCCGATAGATGCAAATGGAAATTGGATTGGAGGCCATTATGAAGGTAAAAAATGGGTAAATGGACGTTATGTATCAACTAAATGGGTAAATGATAATACAATATCATTTTATAAAGACTTTAAATGTACAGAACGATATAATAGTGCATCTGATATTAAAAGTGGAAGTTATTTTTACATAAAAAATACAAGTGGAAAAAAAATAAAGCAAGTACAAATAAAAGCAGGGAGTGGATATAAAAATATACAAACAGATACTAAACAAATTGAATACACATCTAATTTAATAGGACCTATATCTATGAACTTTAAAGGAAGAATACAATGGATTTGGCCTTTGGATACTAATGGAAATTGGCTTGGAGAAAATGAATTTATTGTTTGTAATGATAAAGGTCAAAAGATAAAAAATGAAAATATAGCTAATGGAACAAAATTCTACATAAAAAATAATAGTAACAAACAAATAGATAAAATTCATATAAAATTATCGGAAAATACAATTATGTGCTCAGAAATCTGGTGGCTAGAACGTATGGATGGTCAATCTGCTCAGAGATTAATAACCGCTGATACTTCAACAGAAATGGCTAATTCTATAATCATAATTAAAGCTCATCAGAGAACAGGAAATTTAACAATTAACAAAAAAGATTCAAAAACAGGTAATAATATAACATCACAAGCAGGATTTAAAATTAAAACATCAAAAGATAAGTGGTTAGTAGGAACAAATGGAACATATAATTATAATAATTCTAATGTAGCTTCAGCTACAGTTTATAATACAAGTGGAGGAACGATAACTCTAAGAAACTTGTTATATGACACATATGAAATATTTGAAGTAACGTCACCAAATGGATATGATATAGAAAAACAAAATGGATATGATAAGGTTAATAATTGGATTAATTGCGGAAAAGTTAATTTAAATGGAACAAATAATAATGTAACAATATCAATAAAAAATGATTTAATAATATCAATTTCTGGTTATGTATGGAAGGATTTAGTTCCAGAATCTAAACTTACAGATACAAATAATCTATGGGATACAAATGAAGAAAGAATTTCTGGAGTAACTGTACGTTTAATGAAAAAAGGAAATCCACCAACAGAGGTTGCAACAACAACAACTGGAAATGATGGAAGTTATGTGTTCAAAGATTTAATAAGTAGATATTCATTAAAGGATCATTATATTGAGTTTAATTATAATGGAACTAATTATAAAAAATACATACCAGTTGCATTTGGTGCGACAAGTACAAATGGTTCAAAAGCAATTGTTCAAAATATGCCAGAATATGATAGAGATTTTGAAGGAATTGCAACAACATATACAGGAACTAATGATGCTACAAAAGAAAGTCAATACGGCTTAGAAAAATGTGGAACATTTAATGCAAATGCAAGAACACTTGAAAATATCAATTTAGGAATTAAAGAAGTTCCAAAACCAGAATATGATATAAGAGAAAATATAGCTACTGTAAAAATAACTATGAAAGGCTTTACATATACATATGTATATGGAGGAGAAAGAGGAGAAAGCAGAATATATGCTCCTCAGGTAACATATCAAAATAAAAATGATATTACAGCATATAGACATTCATTCTATCCAACAGATATAGCTTATGATAAAACTAAGAATACAGAAGAATTAAAAGCAGAAGTTAAATATAGAATAGATGTAAAAAATACAGAAAATATGAATCTAGAATCAACATATAAAGAAGAAACAATGTATTTAAAACAATTGGTAAATGACTTTGATGTTAATAGATATACTTTAGCAGATGACAATTGGACAGCAGGACAAGTAACAACAGATTCAAATGGAAATAAAAAACAAACTGCTACAATAAAAGAAAATTATTTAAATACAATATATGATCAAACTTTAGGTATTGTACCTGAAAATAAAATAACAGCATATATTAACTTTAGTGTAAATCATGATGCTATATTAGATATATTAAACCATCCAGAGGGAATAATAGAAGAATTTCCAACTACAGCTAGTGCAACAGCTTATCATAAATATACAAGAAATGATTATTCTTGGGTAAATAGTATATTAAAAGAACAAACACACTATACAGAAGATGATAAAAGAAGCACAGATGCACCATATTTGATATTTACTTTAGGAAAAGATAGAACAATAACAGGTAAAGTATTTGAAGATAAAGTTGTAACAGATAATGGTGAAAAGCTTGGAAATGGTACAAACGAACAAGGAGAAAGTGCTGTAAAAGGCGTTAAAGTAGAATTACTAGACGCTACAAAAGATGAAATTGCAGATGTAACGAAATTATCAGTTTCAAATTTATATACAGCAGAAGGTGAAGAGTCAGCTCCTAGAAAAGAAATATCAAAAACAGCTATAGTAGATACAGATGAAAATGGTAACTATACTTTGAAAGGAGTTGTACCAGGATACTATATTTTAAGATATACTTATGGAGATGGAACACAAGAATATACAGATTCTAATGGAAACAAGATATCTGTTGATGTAGAAAGTAAAATTAGAAACACAGATGGACAAGAAAAAACAGTATATGCAAAAGATTACAAATCTACAATAGTTACATCACAAGTAGCAAAAAATGCGCTAGAAAATTCAAATGAAAACACATATACTTGGTACAGAAAATTAGAAGGTGAAAATTACTCTGTAGCAATTGATAGCTTAAACGAACGAAAAGCTTTAAATAACGATAAAGAAAACAATATTATTGATGATTCAAAAGAAAATACAAAAGAAAATGAGAAAGTTATAATTGATGCAGGAACAGCCAAGATGTATTTAGGTATTGAAAATAACAAGGATGATAAAGAAACAGAAGATGTTGAAGTTGAAGATAATGTACAAAAAGAAGAATATAAAAATGAGATTAATGGAATTAATTTCGGTATAATAGAACAACCAATACAACAGGCAAAAGTTGAAAAAGTTATTACATATGTTACTTTAACTAACTCTCAAAACAATGTAGTATTTGATGGAAATCCAGAGAATGCAAAAATGCAAGGAGTAAGTGATTTAGATAATCAACAAAATGGCGGAAGTATTTATGTAAGAGCAGAAGTACTTGAGGACATAATTTATAGTTCTAAATTAGAGTTAGACTATGAAATAAGAGTTACAAATGTTTCTGATGTTAATTACTATGAAGATAATTACTATCTATATGGAGACAAAAATGGTGCTCATGAAATTACATTAAAAGTAAATGAAGTTACAGATTATTTAGATGAAACTTTAAAATACTTACCAGAAAAATCTGATAAAGATAGAGTAAGTACAGAGATAAAGAGTATGAAATTAGATGATAGAAATGTTCAAGTATTAAAACTTAATAAATGGGATGATGTTCTATTTACAAATAAATTAAATGATAATTCAAGAAAAACAACAGACAAAGTAACAATAGTAGCAGAGAGAACTTTATCTAGAGAAGATAAAGATATGGAAATAATAAATGAGGCAGAAATTACAGGAACTAAACATGCTACAGAAACAGGAAATACAGAAGAAGAAAAACTAAAGATTGCTCCTTCAGAAGTTCATACAAATGGTAGAGTAAAAGTTGTAACATCTATTACTCCACCAACTGGAGAAAATAAACAATTAGGAGTGTATTATGCAATAGCAGGTATAGTAACATTAGTACTATTATCAGCTGGAATTGTTATAATAAAGAAAAAAATAAAATAATTTAATTACTATTCAAACTTATAATGATTTTGCCCTGCATAACGTGGTATATATAAATTTTTCCGGTTCCTCCTAAAAGGCGACCGCCCGAAAAATTTATATATAACCACTTGCGCTGGCTTATAAAAATATTAGTTTGAATAGTAATTTATTTATAGGTTCTTTTTTCTCTATTACTTGATATTTTATTAAAAATATAGTAAAATAATAAAGTAATAAAGGAGATGTGAATATTTATGAAGAAAGTATTTATAACAATAGCAGTAGTAATAATTGTTGCATTAGCAGTATTTTTTATAAGAAATAAAATAAATACACCAAAATTTGATTATGAAATTACGAATATAGAAAAGTACAACTATGTAAAATATTTAAAAGATGAAAAATTTGGAATAATAGATAGACAAGGAAGTATTGTAATAGAAGCAAAATATAGCAATATTATAATTCCAAATCCTGAAAAAGATATTTTTATTTGTTATAATGACGAAAAAAGTGTAGTGTTAAATTCAAAAAATGAAACAATATTTGACGAATATACAAAAGTAGAGCCTATAAAACTAAAAAATATAGCTAGTATATTATGCTATGAAAAAACAGCTCTAAAATACGAACAAGATGGCAAATATGGACTTATTAGCTTTGATGGGAAGCAAATTACAAAAAACTTATATGATTCTATAGAAAATTTACAGGCAACAGAAGGAAAAATGCTTGTTAAAAAAGAAAATAAATATGGAATAATAAATATTAATGGATCAACAATTGTTGATGCAAAATATGATAAAATAGCAACAGACAATTATTATTCAGAAAAGAACAAATATGTAGAAGCTGGATTTATAGTTTCAAATACTACAAATAATGGATACAGATATGGTTATATAGACTATAAAGGAAAGAATATTCTAAATGTTGAATATAATAATATTTTAAGAATTACAAAAGAAAAGGATATTTACTTAATAGCTTCAAAAAATGGACAATATGGTCTATATAAAGAGAATAAACAATTAATTAAACCAGAATATCAATCAATATCTTATACAGATAATGGTGGAATTATTTTAGAGAAAAATGGACAATTTGGAATTGCAAATTTAAGAGGAGAAATAAAAGTAAATCCAAAATATTCAGAGATTAAAGATAAAGGCGTGTATTTATATGCTAAAAATTCAAATAGCAATGATGTATATGATGTCCAAGGAAACAAGCAAGAATTAAGCTTTAACAAAACCATATATAAAACTGAAAATGAAAATTATAGAGTTACAACTATAATTAATAATGACAACGAATACTATGGTATTGAAAATAAAAATGGGACAGAACTTGTAAGTACAAACTATAAATATATAGAATACATCTACAAAGATTATTTTATAGCGGAAAATGATGAAGAAAAATATGGAATTATAAATTCAAATGGCAAAGTATTAGTAGATTTCGAAAACGATTTAATACAAAAAATTAAAAATAAAGATGCTGTACAAGCAATTAACAGAAAAAACGAAGAAATTAAAATATATTCTTCAAGTATAAAACTTACAGCAGAAATGGATAATGCAAACTTAATAAATAAAAATGATTATATAATACTTTATAATAAAAAAGATAAGATATTTTTAGACAATGAAGGAAATGAAATTGAAGAAAATTCAGATATAGTAAATAAAGATTTAGAAAAAGATTGGCCAGAAAAAATCAAATCTTTTGAAAAGGTTCAAGTTTCTATCGAAGATGTATATTATAAAGAATAAGAACAAATTCAATTCTCTTTAGAAGATGTATATTATAAAGAATAAGTATAAATAAAGTCAATTTAGCATACAATAAATAAGAGGTGATGCTATTTTGACTTTTTATTTTGATAATGCAGCTACTACTAAAATAAAACCAGAAGTTTTAAATGAGATGATGCCATATTTAACAGAAGAATATGGAAATCCTTCTTCATTATATTCTATAGGAAGAAGTGCGAAAAGGGCAGTAGAAAGAGCGAGAACTCAAGTTGCAAATCTAATAAATGCTAATAGAAATGAAATATATTTTACAGGTTGTGGAACAGAAAGTGATAATACAGCTTTAAAAGGAATAGCATATGGATATAAAGATAAGGGAAATCATATTATAACTAGTAAAATTGAACATAATGCCATATTAGAATCATGCAAAATGCTTGAAAAAAACGGCTTTAAAATTACATATTTAAATGTAGATAAAGATGGTATTATTAATTTACAAGAATTAGAAAATTCGATAACAAAAAATACTATTCTTATTAGTATAATGTTTGCAAATAACGAAATAGGCTCAATTCAGCCAATAAAACAAATTGCGAAGATTGCCCAAAAAAATAATATTGTTTTTCACACAGATGCGGTTCAGGCGGTTGGAAATGTTCCAATAGATGTTGAAGAACTCGGAATTGATATGCTTTCTATGTCTGGACATAAAATCAATGCTCCAAAAGGAATTGGTGCATTATATGTAAGAAGTGGTATTGAATTTGAAAAATTTATGAATGGTGGACATCAGGAAAAAAATAAAAGAGCTGGTACTGAAAATTTAGCAGGGATAGTTGGCTTAGGCAAAGCATGTGAACTTGCAAGAACAAATTTAAGGTATCATATAGAGTATATAAAAAGGCTTAGAGATTATTATCATTTGCTTGTATTGAATAATATAAATAATGTTAAAATAAATGGAAGTATGGAAAGTAGATTGCCAGGTAATTCTAATATTTCTTTCTTGGGAGTAGATTCTACAGCTTTGCTCCTAGAACTTGATAAAAAAGGAATATGTTGTTCTGCAGGTTCTGCATGTAATTCTGGAGAAGCGGTACCATCACATGTATTAACAGCTATAGGATTAGATAGTGAAATATCTAAGTCTGCATTAAGGGTTACATTTGGAGACAATAATTCTAAAGAAGAGGTTGAATATTTGGTAGAAAACATAAAAAAAAGCGTTCAGAAGTTAAGATAAACTTCTAAGCGCTTTTTATGTTACATTAAATGCTAATAATTGAATAATCAAAACTTTATTCATTCTGATTTATTCTAGTTATTATTATTTCCAAAATCAACTTTTACATTTTTTCTAGCTTCATCACTATCTGTTTTGAATAAATCTGCTGGTGTAAAGTTGAACATTCCAGCAATTATGTTTGATGGAAATACTTGTAATTTTGTGTTATACATTGTAACTGTGTCATTATAAAATTGTCTAGAAAAAGCAATTTTATTTTCTGTGTTACGTAGTTCTTCTGATAATTGCATGAAATTTTGATTTGCTTTTAATTCTGGATAATTTTCAGATACTGCCATTATTGTTTTTAATGCTGAAGATAATTCACCATCTAAATCAGCTTTATCTTTTACAGATGTAGCATTTGCCCAAGAAGTACGTAGTTCTGTAACTTTAGCAAGAGTGTCTTGTTCATGAGTCATATATCCTTTTACAGTTTCTACAAAGTTTGGAATTAAATCAAATCTTCTTTGCAATTGTACATCTATTTGGCTCCATGCATTTTGAACTTTCATTTTAAGAGAGACTAGTCCATTGTATAGAGAAACTACAAATACTATAAGTAAAACTATAATTATTAAAGCAATCCACATAATTTATTCCTCCCATCTTTATTTTATTAATATACTATTATATTAGCATATTATTACTAAAATTTCAAGATTTTTTTAAAAACTAACAATCAATATCAAGTTCAACTGGACAGTGATCACTACCATAAATATCAGAATGGATTTTAGCATCTTTAATTTTGTTATTTATATCATTAGAAACTATAAAATAATCTATTCTCCAGCCAATATTCTTTTCACGTGCATGTCCCATATAAGACCACCAAGAATAACAGCCTTTTTTATCAGGATATAGGAACCTAAAGCTATCTGTAAAACCTGAATTTAAAAGTTCTGTCATTTTGCTTCTTTCTTCATCTGTAAAGCCAGCATTATTATGGTTAGTTTTAGGATTTTTCAAATCTATTTCATTATGAGCTACATTTAAATCTCCACACATTATAACTGGCTTTGTTTTGTTAAGTTTTAGTAGATAAGCTCTTATTTCATCTTCCCAAACTTGCCTGTAATCTAATCGTTCTAATTCTCTTTTGGAATTAGGAGTGTAATTATTTACTAGAAAGAAATTGTCAAATTCCAAAGTTATTATTCTTCCTTCTTTGTCATGTTCTTCTATTCCAATACCATATGTAACTTTAAGTGGTTTAATTTTAGAAAAAATAGCAGTTCCAGAATAACCTTTCTTTTCTGCACTATTCCAAAAACTATAATATCCTTCAAATTCTAAATCTATTTGATCTTTTTGGCACTTGGTTTCTTGTATACAAAAAACATCTGCATTTACGTTTTTGAAAAAATCTTTGAAACCTTTATTTACGCAAGCTCTTATTCCATTTACATTCCACGAAATTAATTTCATTTTTTGCCTCCTTTTATGATAGTTTACTATAATAATACTAAATATGCAATATTTTCTTTTGTTATTAAATTTTAAAAATAATTTTTCATATAAATTTGGACAAAGTCATATAATATAACAACGATACTAATTTAAAGAGTTATTACCAAAAAAATCCAAATTTGACAAATTTAAGAAAATGTAGTATAATGGAGATGTTGTTAGGGAAAAAGGAGGTTTAAAGTTTTTATGAAAAAAAATAATAAAAAAACTTTTCCAATGATAAGAATTATCTTATCTATAATAGCACTAATAATGATGTCTGGTGTTGGGGTAATGGCTGTAACAACAAAAGTAAATAATGTAGAAATAACATTATCAGACGGATATCAAATTACAGTTTTAACAAGTAAAAATAATGTAGCTGAGATTTTAAAAGACAATAATATATTAATAGGTGAAGATGAAAAAGTTTCACCTGCAATAACAGAAAATATTACAGATGAAAAGAAAATAGTAATTTCAAACAAATCAAAACAAGAAATTCAAGTAGCAAAAGTTTCAGAAAGTGGAATAGAAACAACTTTAGACTCACTACTTAAGGCTTATGACTCAATAGTTGAAAAAATTGAAGTTAAAGAAGAAGAAATTCCATACGAAACTATCAAAAAAGATATATCAGATGGAGCAGAGTCTACAAAGAACAAAGTTCTTCAAGAAGGAAAAAATGGTTTAAAAAGAATTACTTATAAAGTTAAATATCAAAATGATACAGAAATAAAAAGAACAAAAATATCTGAAGAGATAATTGAAAAACCTGTTGATAGAATTATACAAATTAGAAGTAATGTAACTTCAAGATCAGCAGATTCTGTTAGAGATTCAGATTTACCAAGTACTTCAAGTGATGAATCTTCAGGGGAAAAAACAAAAATTTATAAAATTACAGCATATTGCCCATGTGCTAAGTGCTGTGGAAAAGCTACAGGACGTACTGCTTCAGGAACAATGGCTACAGCAGGAAGAACAGTTGCAGCACCTAAAAACTTTTCTTTTGGAACTAAGATTTCTATAAATGGAAAAACTTATGTTGTAGAAGATAGAGGTGGAGCAATTAAAGGAAATCGTATAGATTTATTTGTCAATTCACATAGTGAAGCATTAAGATGGGGAGTTAAATACTTACCAGTTAAAGTTTTAGATTAGTATTAAAGCTAAATGTCTAAATAAAATGACATTTAGCTTTTTTGCATATTTTTACATTGACAAAAAGTCCTAAAAAGTGTATTATATATATGGATAAATGTAAAAATAAGAAAGGATTATAATACATAATGAAAAAAGAAAAGATGGATGGCAAGATAATAATAAAAATTAGTATTTTGTGGCTATTTGCATTAGTAATTATAGCATCACTTTCAATAGCTTTTTTCAAAAATGATATTTTTGCTACAAACGATTATAAAAATGAAAATAAACAAATATCAGAAATAGAACCAAATGAGAATACTGTAGATATTATACAATTGATGGTTTCAAATAATTATTCAAATAAAAAATTGGTTAATGAAGAAAGAGATATAGAATTTATTACAGAAAAAATAAATGATAATCAAATACCTAAGGGAGAAGAAAAAATTGAGCAAAAAGGAGTATTAGGAAAAAAGCAAGTAAAAGCATTACAGCAATATGAAAATGATAAATTTATTAGTGAAGATATAATAGAGAGTGTAACTGTTAAAGAGCCGGTTAAAGAAATAATTCATGTTGGAACATCAGAGTTTTTGGCAAAATTAAAAGTACATATTGGTGAAGAAATGTTTCTTATGGAAAAAACAGATTTAAAAAAAGAAGCTAATGATTCATCAGAAAGTATAACGACTATAAATAGATATCTGAATTTTGAAGTTCTTGAAGTATCTGAAAATTGGACAAAGGTTAAATATAAAGAAAATGAAGGATATCTTCCAAATGAAAAGCTTACGTCTGAATCTATTACACCAAAAATTAAAGAGAAAAACAGAATTGCAAGAATAAAAGATAGTTTAAAAAAGGATATGGATTTAACTGAACCAACAGGTCTTACATTAAGTGATTATAAGACAATGTTAGGATATAATAAGAGTGATAAAAATTCAATTTTTGCCGATAACGTGGAATACTTTTATAATGCTGAACAAAAATATGGGGTTAATGGTATTTTTATAGCGGCAGTAGGAATTCATGAAAGTGGATGGGGGACATCTTATTTAGCAAAAGAAAAAAAGAATTTATTTGGATATAAAGCTTATGATAGAGACCCAATAAATTCTGCTCAAGATTTTGAATCTTACGAAGATGCTATTAATACTGTAGCACAGGCTTTATCAAAGAATTATTTAACACCTTCAGGTAGTTTTTATTATGGCAAAACCATGGAAGCAGTTAATACAAAATATGCAAGTGATAGTGGTTGGCATGAAAAAGTATATTCATATATGGAGTATTTGTATGATAAATTGGAATAAGATTAATGAAAAAATTAGTGTTAACAAAATAATATTACCATTGTTTATGGTAATATTAATTTTATTAAGTATATTATATGCATTTGCTATGAAAAGAGTATTAAAAAAGAATATTTTTTCAAAAGAATCTGAAAGTGTTGCAATAAAAAATGAAACACCTGCATTTTCTATACAAAAAATATATTTATGTAGTAGCGCAAATGCTATAGACTCAAGCACAGAACAAAAGCTAAATAAATTAGATTTATATCAATATACAGATATAGCAATATATATAAATAATTTTAAAGATGAAGGATTGACTACTAAAAATACAATTAAAGAGCTTTACATAGATAATATAAGTTTAGATTTAGACTATAATATTGGAAAGACAAGTTTGGTGTATACCAATATGTTAAAAATAGGTAGTAAACAAGAACTTGCAAATATTATAAAAAATAATAAGAATATAATGCAAGATAGAATAAATTTTAAAATCATTAATAATAACGAACAAAATAATCAAGAAAACTATGAAGAACCAACGTTTTACGCAGACTGTTCAAATCCTATTACTTTAAAATACATAAATCAACTAAACAGAGAATACTCAGTAACTAAAGGGAATTCTGCTACATTTGATGGTACAATACTAAAAAAAGTTGGAATAAAGCCAGAAGACATAAATGTAAAAATTAACTTTAAAATTAACATTGTAAATCATAATGATGAAACTTATACAAAATGGATAAATTTTAGATTACCACTTGATGATATAGAAAATGGAACTTCAATAAAGAGTAAAGAAACAGAAGGAAAAGAATACAATTTCTTTACATTATAATATAATTGTAAATATGAATAAGGTTGTAAAAATTTAATTTTTTTCCAACTAGATTTGTGTCTAAAGAAAGGAGTTAAATAATGGAAAATATAAAATTAAAAATTAATGGTATGAAATGCACAGGTTGTTCACAAAGAGTGGAAAGAGCATTAAAAAATACGGATGGAATTAAAGATGCAAGCGTAAATTTAGAAACTAGAGAAGCTAATATTATATACAACAAAAATGAAATAACATATGATCAAATCTGTGAAACTATTGTCGATACCGGATTTGAAGTGGAGGAATAAATTGAAAAAAGTATTGTTAAAAATAGATGGAATGACCTGTAGTGCTTGCTCTACAGGTCTAGAAAAATATTTAAATAAACAAGAAGGAGTAAAAGCTACAGTAAATCTTGTAATGAATAATGCAAATATAGAATATGATGAAAACAAATATGATATTTCAGATTTAGAAAAATTTGTTGCAAAAGCTGGATTTATAAGTCTTGGAATAGATAAGCTAGAAAAAGAAGAAAAGAAAAAATCTAAAGAAAAATACATATTAATTGGAATAACTGTAATTTCACTACTCATTTTGTATATATCAATGTCGCATATGGTAGGATTACCAGTTATTCCATTTTTAGATATGATGAAATACCCTATTAATTATGCAATTTCTCTTTGGGTACTTTCTAGTATAGTTATTTTTTTAGGAAAAGATATTATAAAAAATGGAATAAAGAATTTAATTCATTTTACTCCCAATATGGATACTTTAGTAACTATTGGTGTAGCTAGTAGTTATTTTTATAGCATTTTTAGTACATATATGATTTTAACAGGAAAAACAAAATACGTAGAAAGTTTGTATTTCGAATCATCTGCAATAGTTTTATTTTTCATAAAAATAGGTAAATACATCGAAAACATAAATAAAGATAAAACTAAAAAAGCAATACAAGATTTAATGACAATTACACCTAATAATGCAGTGGTTGAAAGAGAAGTAAAAGAATACATAGTTACAATTGATGAAATAAAAAAAGGAGATATTGTAATTTGTAAACCAGGAGAAAAAATTGCTGTAGATGGGATTATAGTAGATGGAATAACACATATTAATGAATCCTTTATTACAGGAGAAAGCATTCCTGTTAAAAGAGAAAAAGGTTCAAAAGTAATTGCAGGAAGTATAAATTTCGAAGGTACTATTAAATATGAAGCACAAAAAATAGGAAAAGAATCTACTGTTTCAGAAATAGTAAGACTTGTAGTTGAAGCTACTAATACAAAAGCACCTATTGCAAAAATTGCAGATAAAATAAGCGGATATTTTGTACCTGTTGTAATTATAATTGCTATTGTTTCATTTATATCATGGCTAATAATTTCGAGAGATTTTGGAACAGCACTTAATGTTTTTGTTTCAATTTTAGTAGTAGCATGCCCATGTAGTTTAGGTTTAGCAACACCACTTGCAATAGTTGTATCTTCAGGAGTAGCAAGCAAAAAAGGAATATTAATAAAAAATAGTGAAGCTTTAGAAAATGCGCATAAAATTAAGACTATTGTATTTGACAAAACAGGAACATTGACAAAAGGTGAATTAACAGTTTCAAAAATTTATAATTATACAGAATTAAAAAATGAAGATATAATGAATGTTGTAGCAAAAGTTGAGAGTAAATCTGAACATCCAATAGCAAAGGCAATAAGAAAATATGTAGTCAATTTAGAAAACGACATACATGTGGAGGACTTTAAGGCTATTCCAGGATATGGAGTATCAGCTGTTGTAGAAAATGAAAAATACTTAATTGGTAATAAAAAATTAATGGCAGAAAATGGAATTGAAATTGAAAATAGTAATAATGAAGAAGATTTAATTTGTATTGGAAATAGTATTTTGTACGTAGCAAAAAATAACAAAATAATTGCTTTGATTGGAGTAAAAGATGTTGTTAAAGAAAATGCAAAAAAAGTTGTTGCAAAATTAAAAGAACAACATATTAATGTTGTAATGCTTACAGGAGATAATGAAAAAACAGCTGAATACATTGCAAGCGAATTAGGAATAGAAAATGTAATTGCAAATGTTAAGCCAAGAGAAAAGGCAGAAACAATAAATAAATTAAAAAAATATGGAATGGTTGCTATGTGTGGAGATGGAATAAACGATAGTGTAAGTTTAGTAACAGCTGATATTGGAATTTCTATTTCAACAGGAACAGATATAGCAATGGATAGCAGTTCAGTAGTAATTATGAATGACAATCTTGATAAAATAAATGAATTAATAAGTATTAGCAAAAAAACGATTACAAACATTAAACAAAATTTATTCTGGGCATTTTTCTATAATATTTGTATGATTCCAATTGCTATGGGAGTATTTAGCAAAATTGGAGTAAAGTTAAATCCTATGCTTGCGGCACTTGCAATGACTATAAGTAGTTTAACTGTGGTATTAAATGCTTTAAGATTAAGACGATAGGAATGTGGTAGATATGAAAACAATAAAAGAACATAGTAACCAAAAAAAAGAAATAGATTCAAAACAAATTGAAAAAAGTTTAAGCAAAAAAGAACCGACACCAATTGTAAATTGGAGGCAACAATTAGCTAAAACATACAGGAAAGAAATATGGGTGAAATTTGTAAAAGCAATTAAAGAGTTTAAAATGATAAATAAAGGTGATAAAATAGCTGTATGTATTTCTGGCGGAAAGGATTCAATGCTTCTTGCTAAATGTGTACAGGAACTTCAGTTACATAGTGATGAAGATTTCCAAGCTGAATATATATGTATGGACCCAGGCTACAGTTTAGTAAATAGACAGAAAATTTTAGAAAATGCAAAACTGCTAGATATTCCACTTACAATGTTTGAAACAAGAATATTTGATGCAGTTGATAAAGTTGATAATAGAGCATGTTATTTATGTGCAAGAATGAGAAGAGGATATTTATATAGAAAAGCTAAAGAAATGGGATGCAATAAAATAGCATTAGGACACCATTTTGATGATGTTATTGAAACAATTTTAATGGGAATGTTTTATGGAACTCAATTTCAAACAATGATGCCTAAACTTCATAGTACAAATCATAAAGGAATGGAATTAATTCGTCCGCTATATTTCGTAAAAGAAGCAGATATTATAAAATGGAGAGATAATAACAACTTAAAATTTATAAACTGTGCATGTAAAATTACTGAAAAAAATAAAGCTCAAAACATTACGGAGATTGGCTCAAAAAGAGAAGAGATGAAAAGATTATTGAAACAACTAAGAGAAAATAATGAAGATGTAGATATGAACATTTATAACAGCACTAAAAGAGTTAATTTAGATACCATTATTTCATATATGAAAGATGGAAAAGAAATTAGTTTTTTGGATAACTATTAAAAATTAGCACTCTCCTATTGACTTTGCTAAAATATTGTAGTATAATATATTTGAAAAAAGAAAAAAGCGCTTTCTAACTGTACAGAATAGTGCTTTTTAAAGTTATTGCATAACTTTAAAAAGCTTATATGTGCAGAAAATCACAGATTTTCGCACAACAAATCTTATATAAAGGAGGTTAAGAATATGAATATTCAAAAATTTACACAAAAATCATTAGAGGCTTTGCAAGAGGCACAGAATATTGCTACAGAAAATCAAAATCCACAAGTTGAACAAGAGCATTTATTATTAGCTTTGTTAGAGCAAGAAAATAGCCTTATAAAAGAACTTATAAAAAAGATAGGCAATGAAGAAGTTATAGAGGAAGATGTAAGAAAAAAAGTTTTAAATAAGCCGAAAATTACTGGAGGTGCAAGGCAAGCTAATAACATATATGTTTCGCAAGATTTAGATTTAACTTTAGCTAATGCAGAAAAAATTGCCAAAAACATGAAAGATGAATATGTATCAGTTGAACATATTATGATTTCACTATTCGATAACTTTAATTCCGAATTAAAGAGTTTGTTTAGAGAACATGGAATTACTAAAAATGATTTTTTAAAGGCATTATCTAAAGTAAGAGGAAATAGAAGAGTAACATCAGACAATCCTGAAGAAACTTATGATGCTCTAAAAAAATATGGACAAGATTTAGTTGAAATGGCAAGAGCACAAAAATTAGACCCTGTTATAGGTAGGGATAATGAAATTAGAAATGTTATAAGAATTTTATCTAGAAAAACTAAAAATAACCCATGTTTAATAGGTGAGCCAGGTGTTGGTAAAACTGCTATTGCTGAAGGCTTAGCTTTGAGGATTGTAAGAGGAGATGTACCAGAAGGACTAAAAGATTGTACAATATTTTCACTAGATATGGGCTCATTAGTTGCAGGAGCTAAATATAGAGGAGAGTTTGAAGAAAGATTAAAGGCAGTACTTCAAGAAATAAAGAAAAGCGAAGGAAAAATAATTTTATTTATAGATGAAATTCATACTATTGTAGGAGCTGGCAAAACAGATGGAGCAATGGATGCAGGAAATTTATTAAAACCAATGCTTGCAAGAGGAGAACTTCACTGTATAGGAGCTACAACTTTAAATGAATACAGACAATATATAGAAAAAGATCAGGCTTTAGAAAGACGTTTTCAACCAGTTTTAGTTGATGAACCTACAGTTGAAGATACTATTACTATTTTAAGAGGACTTAAAGAAAGATATGAAGTATTTCATGGAGTTAAAATAGCAGATAATGCATTAATTTCAGCTGCAACACTTTCTAATAGATATATTTCAGATAGATTTTTGCCAGATAAAGCAATAGATTTAATAGATGAAGCTTGTAGTATGATTAAAACTGAGATGGAATCTATGCCTACAGAGCTAGATGAAGTTTCAAGAAAAATTATGCAATTAGAAATCGAAGAGACTGCACTTTCTAAAGAAAAAGATGAAATTTCTAAGAAAAGATTAGAAGATATTAAAAAAGAAAAAGCAGAACTAAAAACAAAATTTGATGGAATGAAAGCTAAATGGGATAATGAAAAACAAGCTATAAATAAAGTTCAAAAGCTTAGAGAAGAAATAGAAAATGTAAATAGTCAAATTGAAAAAGCTGAAAGAAATTATGAACTTAATAAAGTTGCAGAACTTAGATATGGAAAGTTACCAGAGTTACAAAATGAGTTAAAAAAAGAAGAAGAATTAATAGAAAAGAGTAAAGAAAATGGTTTACTTAGAAACAAAGTAACAGAGGATGAAATTACAAAAATTATATCAAAGTGGACAGGAATACCAGTTAGCAAGCTTATGGAAGGAGAAAGAGAAAAAATTTTAAATCTTGATAAAATACTTCATAAAAGAGTAATTGGTCAAGACGAAGCTGTAGAAAAAGTATCAGAAGCGATTATTCGTTCAAGAGCAGGTATTTCAGATCCAAGAAGACCTATTGGTTCATTTATGTTTTTAGGACCAACAGGTGTTGGAAAAACAGAACTTGCAAAATCTTTAGCTGAAAGTTTATTTGATGATGAACACAATATTGTAAGAATAGATATGTCTGAATATATGGAAAAATATTCTGTATCAAGATTAATTGGTGCACCTCCAGGATATGTTGGATATGAAGAAGGCGGACAATTAACTGAGGCGGTTAGAAGAAGACCGTATTCAGTAGTTTTATTTGATGAGATTGAAAAAGCCCATCCAGATGTATTTAACATTTTATTACAGGTACTAGATGATGGAAGAATTACGGACTCTCAAGGAAGAACAGTTGATTTTAAAAATACAATTATTATATTAACTTCAAACTTAGGCTCTGACTTTATTTTAGAAGGAATTACAGAAAATGGAGATATTTCAGAAGATGCAAAAGAAAAGGTACAACAACTTTTAAAACAAAGTTTTAGACCAGAATTTTTAAATAGATTAGATGAAATTGTATTTTATAAACCTTTAAAGAAAAATGAAATATCTAAAATATTAGAATTATTGATTTCAGATTTGGAAAAAAGATTGGAAGATAAACACATTAAACTTGAATTAAGTGAAAATGCAAAAAAATATTTAATAAATAATGGCTATGACGAAGTCTATGGAGCAAGACCTTTAAAAAGGTTTGTTCAAAAGAAACTTGAAACATTAATAGCCAAAAAGATATTAACTGGAAAAATTTTGCCAAACAGTACAGTAAAAATTGATTGCGAAGATAACGAATTAGCAATAAGATAAAATAAAATTTTTTGTATATATAAAACACTAAAAAATACTACGGATTATAAGCTTTTGAAGGATTTTACACTATTAAAAATTTGTCAAATTTGACTTTTTTGTAAAAAAATGTTATAATAAAAATGTCGTGTACGAAAAAGGAGTTTGATAAATATATGATAGAATATACAATAAATGATGTTATAAAAAAACTAGTCTTAATAATAACAATAAGTATAGCAATAGCTGGTACAATGTTAGCATCAGAAATAATGTTTTCAAAAACACAAGTAGCAGATACAAATGTAGAAGAGAATATTCAAATAGCAAAAGAAGATTTAAGCCATAATGAGAAGGCAATTACATCTACAAAAACAACAAGCAGAAGTAGCACAGAAATAAGAAATACAGCTAAAAATATTGAAAATGAAGTTACAACTGAACAAGTAAACAACAATAATGAAGAAAATGTAGAAAAAGTAACTGAAAATAGCAATGAAAAAAATGAAGAAAAAGTTACTGAAAAAGATAATAGTGAAGAAAAAGAGGAAAATTCAACATCAAAAAAAGAAAGTAGTGAAAGCGAAAAAGAAGAAGATGATGATGAAGAAGAAAATAAAAATGACACGGCTAAAACAGTTTCTATTAGTGAAGTTAAAATTTCAAAATCAATGGACTTAACTAAAAGAACAGGATTATCTAGAGAAGATTTTATAAAATTAATGTCTATAGTTAAAGCAGATACATCAGGTTTTTTCGAAGACAATGCAGGAGAAATCTATGATTTATGCGAAGAATATAGCATAAACGAAATATTTTTCTGTGGATTAATTTCAGCAGAATCAGGATGGAATATTGCAAGTAACCATAGAAGTACACATAACTATATTAGTTTAATGAAAAATGGTAAACTAATTAGCTATAGTTCAGTTAGTGAAGGACTTGAAGTTGCTGCTAAAAAATTACACTACAACTATTTAACTCCAGGTGGTAAATTCTACCACGGAAAAACATTAGCAGGAGTTAAAACATGTTTCTGTCCATCATCTACATGGGTAGATTTAGTTTATGGAAGAATGAAACAAATTGTCTAAAATTTAATAAAAAGTAAAATATAAAAAATAAACTTTAGTAGAGATATACTAAGGTTTATTTTTTTGGAGCGGGTACCGGGAATCGAACCCGGGCTAAAAGGTCGGAAGCATTTCATTCTACCACTAAATTATACCCGCATATCCTATATATCTATTATACTTTAAAAACAAAAAAACTTCAATAAAATTTAACAAAAATATTGTAATTTAAGGCAATTTGTTATAGTATATTAGTGAGATTTTAATATAGCAAAAAAACAAATTAATGATATTTGTATTAAAAAATTCTTAGATTGAGAGGTATGTATAATGGCAATAGAGAGAAGAAAAGAAAAGAGGAGAAAGGAATCAAGAAGGCAAGAAGAAAGAAGAAATTTCGAAAGAAGAGAATTTGATAGAGGAACCTTAGATAGAAGAAAACTAGATAGAAGAGGCACAGAAAGAAGAAAAGAAAATAGAAGAATAGATGATGAAGATGTAGTAGCATTTTCAGATCAAGTAGAAGGAAGAAATGCTGTAATAGAATTATTAGAAAGTGGAAAAGATATTAATAAATTATATATTACAAAAGGCGAAAAAAATGGTTCTATTAATAAAATAATTGCATTAGCTAAAGAAAATAAGGTTGTTATTGTTGAAAAAGATAAAAAACAAATGGAAGAAATGGCACAAACAGATAATTATCAAGGAGTTATAGCTATAGTTCCACCATTTGAATATTGTGAGATAGAAGATATATTAAATTATGCAAAAGAAAGAGAAGAAAATCCATTTGTTTTAATTTTAGATGGAATTGAAGATACTCACAATTTAGGAGCAATAATTAGAACGGCAGAAACTGCCGGAGTTCATGGAATAATTATTCCAAAAAGAAGAGCTGCATCTGTTAATAGTACAGTTAGTAAAGTCTCTTGTGGTGCAGTAGAGTATATGAGAATTGCAAGAGTAAGCAATATTACAGATAGTATAAAAAAACTTAAAGAAGAAGGCCTATGGATATGTGGAACATCAATTAGTGCTGAAAAATATTATTTCAATCAAGATTTAACTGGGCCTTTAGGTATAGTAATTGGCAATGAAGGAAAAGGAATGAGCGATTTAGTTGAAAAAAATTGCGATTTTCTTGTGAAAATACCAATGATGGGAAATGTAGAATCATTAAATGCTTCAGTGTCAACAGGAATTATTGTTTATGAAGCATTAAAACAAAGAATTTTTTAGTACAAAGGAGGATAAATAATGAAAGATAAATCTATAATATTTATAGGAATTGGTTTTGGAATTATAATATTGGCTTTAATAGTATTATTAATACTTACATATACAACAGATATATTTAAGCCAGCAAATGAATTATTCAAAGAGTTTTTGATGAGTAACATTGAACAAATAAATAATATAACAGATGTAACCAAAGATAAAGAGTATATAGACATATTAAAACAAAGTAATTACAGAGATAACACAATAATTAAAGCAAATTACAAAAACAGTCAAGGAAAGACTGAACAATTTGATATTATTTCTACAGGTGTAACAAACAATTCTAATAGTAATTCATATAGAAAAATCAATTTAAAATATGGTGAAAACTTTGATGTTACGAATTTAGAATTTTTACAAGAAAATCAAACTTATGGATTGCTATTTTCAGATGTAGTAAATCAATTTGTTGCAGCCGATATAACTGACTTTAATGAATTTTTAAATAAAATTGGAATTGACATTAGTGAAATAAAAAAATATAAAGTTCCAGAAGTTTGGGATATTGTTTCTAATAAAAAAGAAAATATATTAAAAATATGTGAAGACAATATAAAAGACATAGGAAAAGATCAATATTCAATTCAAAAAAATAAAGAGATTACATTAGATAATGGGGAGTCACAAATTACTACAGCATATGTTTTAACATTAACAAGTGAACAAACAAGTAAACTGGCTTTAGATATATTACGAGAGTTAAATGAAACAGATTTAATTAATCAAATTAATAATTCAAAAAAAGAATTTACTCAAACTATAATAACAATAAATGTTTTAAATAAAAAAACGTCAAGAATTGTAATAGAAACGGAAAATAGAGAACTTAGAATAGATTTTTACGATACTGGATTAAATATTAAATATAATAATATTACAACAGAAAACATAGATTCAACAATTATAAATATAGAAAAATTAGATGGAAAGACATATGTTAAATATCAAAATAATACAGATAATATAACACTAGTTTTTGGAAATAATATTGATGGAACAAATGCAAATGCTAACATCCAATTGAGTTTTAAAAATGCAAGTATACAAGAATTAGAGCTAAATTTGCAACAAAAAATTGAAACATCTAATAGTGCATTAGAAATTGAAAAGAAATATAATGACGAAAATAATATAAATATAAGTAATTTAAATACTACGTCATTAAATTCAGCCCTAAATTCATTATTAACTAGAATTGATAGTAAATTAGTGTCAGTTAATAATCAAATATACTCTGAATTGATAAATAGCTGGTTAGAGCAAAACAAGAAATTAGAAAATATATATCAAGGAAATAATGAAAACGAAAAACAACAATTTAATAACTTATTTATTGGTTATAAAGGGGATAATGTAGACAAAAATATTGTATATAACTTATTAGATTTAGTTTCTAAGAATATATTAAAATACGAAGTACGTGGAGATGAAGCAGTTAGAATATTTATTGAACAAGGAAAAGCTAATACTGAAATGACAAATGAAATAAGAAAATTTGTAGATAAATCAGATAAAAATTTTAAAGTAGATTTTCAATACAATGCAGAAGGAAAATTAAATCTAATTATTATTGAAAAAATCAAAGATCAAAGATAGGAGTAAGAAAATGGAAAGAAAAAGAGGATTTGAAATAGCAAAAGGATTTGAAAATAAAGGTATAAATTTGCCAGAAAGAAAAACAAGATGTTCTGCTGCATATGATATAGAAGCAGCAGAAGATATTGTTGTTCCTAGTTTTAAAAAAGGTATGAAAGCAACATTGGTTCCAACAGGACTAAAGGCATATATGCAAGAAGATGAAGTTCTATATTTATATGCAAAAAGTTCAGGCTTTGGAAAAAAAGGAATTATGCTTTCAAATGCAGTAGGAGTTGTTGATGGAGATTATTACGAGAATGAAGATAATGATGGACATATAATGTTTTCTATTATAAACCTTAAAGAAGAAGATTTACATATAAAAAAAGGTGATGCAATAGGACAAGCAATGTTTGGAAAATACTTAAAAGCTGATGATGACAGCAGTACTGCAGTTAGAAAAGGAGGCTTCGGATCTACTAGTGTTTAATTTTATAGAGAAAAATAAAGAAAAAATATTTTGGGTGTTAGCAATTATATTAATAGTTCTTTTTGCTATTAGTATATCGCCAAAGAGCCTACAAAATGATACTTTTTATACAGTAACTATAGGAAAATTAATTAGTGAAAATGGAATAGATGGACAAGACCATTTTTCATGGCATGAAGGACTTCCTTATGAATATCCTCATTGGCTTTATGATTTAGGAATGTATAAAATATTTGAATTAGGTGGATGGGATGCAATATATATTTCTACATGTATATTTGCAGTTATATTAGGAATTTGTATTTTTATTTCAAATTCAAGACTTACAAAAAATAGTATTTTATCGTTTTTTGTAACAATTGCAGTTTTATATTTGATGAAGTCATATATTGCTGCAAGAGCACAATTAGTAACTTTCATATTATTTATAATTTTCTTATACAACATTGAACGTTTTTTACAAAATAGAAAAATAATAAATGCTGTAATGCTACTTTTAATTCAAACAATAATAGCGAACCTACATGTAGCCGTATGGCCATTTACATTTGTACTATATTTACCATATGTTGCAGAATATTTAATTGCATGTTTAATAGAAATAGTTTTGTACAAAAAAGTTCCTATTTTTGTTATAAAAGATAAAATAAGAGACATAAAAAGAAAAATAGCTAAACCTAATATAGATAAAGCAAAATTGGAAATACTTAAAAATAAGTTACAGATATTAGAAAATAAATTAGAAGATAAAAAAATTAAAGCAGAAAGAATAAAGGAAAAAAGAGAACAAGAATTAAAAAATGCATATAAGATAACAATAACAAAAAACAATAATGCAAAATGGTTAATTTTAGTAATGATAGTTTCTATTGCAACAGGATTATTAACACCTCTTGGTAAAACTCCATACACTTACACATATTTAACTATGATAGGAAATACAGTAAAAAATATAAATGAACATTTGCCTTTAACTTTAACTAAGAATGTAGAAATGATGTCTACTTTAGTTGTATTACTTACACTACTTATTTTTACAAAAGCAAAAGTTAAGCTATCGGATTTGTTTATGTTAGGAGGGCTTACATATCTTATGTTTTCAAGTAGGAGACAACAAAGTATGTTTGTTCTTATAGGTTCTGTAGCTTTTACAAGAACAGTTACAAATTGGCTTATTGCTAATTTTAATTATTCAAATGAACAATTTGCAAAAAAATGGATAAATACGTTTACAATGTTTGTTGTATCTGCAATTTTACTATCATTTAGTGCTAATTTATATAATAAGGTGAAAAATGATAAATATATAAATGAAAGTACATATCCAGTTCAAGCAAGTGAATGGATTTTAGAAAATTTAGATGTAAAAAATATAAAATTATTTAATGAATATAATTATGGAAGTTATTTGTTGTATAAAGGAATACCAGTGTTTATAGACTCAAGAGCAGATTTATATGCACCAGAATTTAATACGAAAACAGGAAATAAAGTAGATGGAAATGATATTTTTATAGATTTCATTAATGAATCTAGTATAAGTGTATACTATGGAGATATTTTTAAACAATACGATGTTACTCATGTTATACTATATAAAGGGTCAAAGGTAAACATGTTAATACAAAAAGCTGATTCAGAAAAATATAAAGAAATCTATTCAGATAACAGTTTCGTGATTTATGAAGTTAGATAATGGAAAAGGGGACGGTTCTCTTTTCCAAAATTTTAAGCTAAAAATTCAAACAAAAACAAAGTTAATATGCAAAAAGAAGAATAATAACATAAAAGAATGTAAATACTAATGAAAATATAGTTACAAGTTCAGTAAGAGTGAATTTCGAACTGCAACAAATATATTTGAAAATAGGAAGGAAGATTAAAGTGGAAGAACAAGAGCAAAAAGTAAAACAAATGATAGATGAATTAATGGAAAAAGCCAAAATTGCATCTGAAGAATATTTAAAACTTGATCAAGAAACGGTTGATAATATTATAAAAGCTATGTCTATGGCAGGATTAGAACATCATATGGAACTTGCAAAAATGGCTGTAGAGGAAACAGGTCGTGGAATTTATGAAGATAAAATTACAAAGAATATGTTCGCAACAGAATATATTTATCATAGCATAAAACATGAAAAAACAGTTGGAATTATAAACGAAAATGATGAAGATGACTATGTAGAAATAGCAGAGCCTGTAGGAATAATTGCAGGTGTTACACCTGTTACAAATCCTACATCAACTACTATGTTTAAATCTATAATTGCTGCAAAAACTAGAAATGTAATAGTTTTTGGATTTCATCCATCTGCACAAAATTGTTCAGTAAGAGCAGCAGAAATTTTAAGAGATGCAGCAGTTAAAGCAGGAGCACCAGAAAATTGCATTTTATGGATACCAGAACCTTCTGTAATGGCTACAAGTATGCTTATGCATCATCCAGATGTTAATTTAATATTAGCGACGGGTGGAACAGGAATGGTTAAAAATGCTTATTCTTGTGGAAAACCAGCATTAGGAGTAGGCCCTGGAAATGTTCCATGTATTATAGAAAAAACAGCAAAACTAAAAACATCTGTAAATGATTTAGTTATGTCAAAGGCTTTTGATAATGGAATGATATGTGCATCTGAACAAGCTGTTCTTGTAGAAAAAGATATATATAAAGAGTTTGAAGATTTAATGAGAAAAGCGGGATGCTATTTTGTATCTCCAGAAGAAAAAGAAAAACTAAAAGATGTAATGTTTGAATATGTAGATGGAAGAGGAGATAAATTAAAATCTCATATTCCAGGAAAAAGTCCTTATGAAATAGCCCAAATGGCAGGATTTGAAATACCAAAAGATACAAAAGTAATAGTTGTTTATGAAGAGGGAATAGGTGAAGGATATCCATTTTCAAAGGAAAAGTTAAGCCCTGTTTTAACATACTATATAGTGGAAAATTTCGAAGAAGCATTAGACAAAGCTGAAAGATTACTTGAATTTGGTGGACTTGGACATTCAGCAGTTATACATTCAGAAGACAGAGAAAAAATATTACAATTTTCAGAAAAAATGAAAGCTGGAAGAATAATAGTAAATTCTCCTTCAACTCATGGAGCAATAGGTGATATATACAATACAAATATGCCATCACTTACACTTGGATGTGGTTCATTTGGTGGAAATTCAACAACAGCAAATGTATCATCAGTAAACTTAATTAATATAAAAAGAGTTGCAAGGAGGAGAGTAAATATGCAATGGTTTAAAATCCCTGAAAAGATATATTTTGAAGCAGGTTCAATTGCCTATTTAGAAAAAATGCCTGATATAGAAAGAGCATTTATAGTAACAGATCAAGGAATGGTAAAACTAGGATATGTAGATAAAATTCTTTATCATTTAAGAAAAAGAGAAAAACATGTACATTGCGAAATTTTTGATGAAGTTGAATCAGACCCATCATTTGAAACAGTAAACAAAGGGCTAGAAATGATGAGAAACTTCAAGCCTGATGTAATAATTGCATTAGGTGGAGGAAGTCCAATAGATGCAGCAAAGGGAATGTGGTTATTTTATGAGCATCCAGATGCAGACCCAGAAGGATTAAAATTAAAATTTATGGATATTAGAAAACGTACGTATAAATTTCCTAAGCTTGGAATTAAAACAAAAATGGTAGCGATTCCTACAACTTCAGGAACAGGTTCAGAGGTAACATCATTTGCAGTTTTAACAGATAAAGTAAATAATAAAAAATACCCTTTAGCAGATTATGAATTAACACCAGATGTTGCAATTGTTGACCCGGACTTAGTTTTAAGTCTTCCAAAAACAGTTACAGCAGATACAGGAATGGATGTTTTAACACATGCGTTAGAAGCTTATGTTTCAAATATGGCATCAGACTTTACAGATGGACTTTCAGAAAAGGCTGTAGAATTAGTTGTAAATTACTTGCCAAAAGCATATACAGATGGTGCAAATGATAAATTAGCAAGGGAGAAAATGCATAATGCAAGCACAATAGCAGGAATGTCTTTTACAAATGCATTTTTAGGAGTATGTCACTCATTAGCACACAAAATAGGAGCAGAGTTCCACTTAGCACATGGAAGAATAAACGCAATTTTACTTCCTTATGTTATAAGATATAATGCTACATTGCCAACTAAATTTGTATCTTTCCCTAAATATGAATATTTCATAGCAGACCAAAAATATGCTCAAATGGCTAAAAAAATTGGACTTAAGGCAGATACAGTAGAAGAGGGAGTAAGCTCGCTTATTTCAAAAGTAAAAGAATTAAATGATTTTCTAGGAATTCCAAAGTCTCTTAAAGAAGCGGAAATAGATGAAGCAGAATTTATGGCAAAAGTTGACATGCTTGCAGATAGAGCTTTTGAAGATCAATGTACTACTGCTAACCCAAGAGTACCACTAGTTTCAGAATTAAAACAAATTTTGATTGATAGTTATTATGGGAATGAAATTAGATAAAATAAAAAAAGTTCTTTATTAGATAGTTGTATAATAAAGAACTTTTTTATTTTTATAATTTTTGCAAATGTTCGCCATGTTGTTTTCCTAAAAAATAAGCAAGAGTAAAGTAGTAGGAGTCTATGTGATAATGTAATTTCATAACAGTATCAAATTTGATTTTTTGCTCTTGGGATAAAATGTTTTCGAGCTCTTCTGTGGCTATAGCTAAAGTTTGGTCCTTTTCTTTAAAAGCTGAAATTATATTTAGTAAGGGCATTTTTTCTTCAACTAAATTGCTAATAGCTTCGACTGTACCTTCATCAAAAAGACTACTTAAGTCACCCATTTGATAACATCCTTTCTTTTTAAAGAATAAAAGTTTGACATAACATCAAAAAATCTTGCTCCTTTGATATTATTTAACTTTTTAGAATACATAAATATTATTTGTAATGTAAAGAAAAATATTCTTGTTTTGAAAAAATATTATACTATTAATACTAACTAACAGTATACTTGTATTATATACTTTTCAAATTGTTTGTCAATAGCAAAAAATCTATTGATTTTTTTAGAAAAATATGGTAAAGTATTAGTATAGCAAGTATTTTAAAAAGGAGTGATTCCTAGATGCAAGAATCAAAAGAGATAAAAGAACAAAAAGATGAAAAATTAATAGATATAAAAGGAACATTAAAGCAATTGGTTGAGGCAGATGAGCCTGAATTAAGCCAAGAAGAAGCAATAGCAAAATATGAAGAAAATAAAAAGAAATATTCAGGAGATTCTACAGATACTACAGAAGAACAAGAACATTTAAAAAGAATAAAAAAGGAGCTATTAGCATCGTTAGAAAGAGTTAAAAAATTAGAAGAGCAGCTATTTAAAGATAAAGAAGAAAAAATAAAATTAAATGTAAAAGATAGCAAAAATGGAGGATTTACAAAAGGTAAATCTATAGAGCAAAAAGAGAATATTTTAGAAGAAAACCAAAAAGAAAGAGAGTAGGGGATTAATGAACACGATTATAGGAGAGCTAGGAAAGAGTCCCAAATTTGTTAGCTTAGTTAAAAATATAGAAAATACAAAAAGTCCGATAGAAATATCGGGCTTAACTGACGTGGCAGAAACAAGTATTGTAGCAGGAATAAACGAATTTACAAAAAGACCAGTATTATTAGTCACATATAATGAAGTACAAGCTAGAAAATTAGCAGAAAATATAAAGTATTTTACAGATAAGGTATATGTATTTCCAAAAAAAGAAATATTAACTTATGATTATGTAGCTGAAAGCAAAGATTTACCTTATGAAAGAATAGATGTACTTAATAAAATCTATGATAATAAAAATATAATTGTTGTTACTACAATAGAAGCTATCGAGCAAAAAATTTTATCTAAAGCTGAATTATATAAAAATACATTAAATTTTGAAATAGGAAAAAGATGTAATATTGATGAATTAAAGCAAAAACTTGTGGATTTGGGATATGCAAGGTATGAATTAATAGATGCAAGAGGAGAGTTTAGTATTAGAGGTGGAATAATTGATATTTCTATTTCTGATACAACAGGTGTTAGAATTGAACTTTGGGGAGATGAAGTAGACTCTATACGATATTTTAATATTGTAAGTCAAAGATCAACAAGTCAAATAGATAAAATTGAAATATATCCTGCGCATGAATTCATATTAGAAAAGTCATTAGAAAATGTATGCAAAAATATTGAAAGTAACGTATATGAAGCAAATAAACAACAAATAGTAGAAAAAGACATTGAAGAAATAAAAAATGGAAACTATTTAAGCAAAGTAGATAGATATTTTAATAGTTTTTATAGTAATCAAGAAACATTACTAGATTATTTAGATGAAAGATACATTGTTTTTGTAGATGAACAAAATAAGATAGAAGCAAGAAGTTTAAATATAAAAGAAGATACAGAAAGACTTGTAAAGGCATTAATAGAGAAAGAAAAAATAGTGCCAGAAAGTTTGTTAAATACTGCAACTTTGGAAGATACAAAAATTGCACTTGACTCGAAAAAAGAAATATATGTAGAAAAGCTGAACACTACAACTAAATCTAACATTGAGAAATTTAATCTAAAATATAGACAACTAAATTATTACAAAAGTGGTATAGATTTATTTATAAATGACATTAAGAATTTTCAAAAAGATAAGAAAAAAATCTATGTTGTCGTAGATATGAAAGAAAAAGCAAATAAAATAGAAAAGCTTTTAAGCGAAAATGACATATCGTCAAGAATTGAAGAAAATTTAAATCAGACAATTATTACAAAAAATACACAAAATAATGTAGTAATTACAATAGGAAAACTTTCAGAAGGATTTGAATCTTATGATTTAGAACAAATTGTAATTGTTGCAAATGAGCTAGTAGAAGCAGATAGAAGAAAAAGAAAATACAAATCAGAAGAGTTTAAACAAGGTGAAAAAGTTGTTTTTGCGGATCTTAAAGTTGGAGATTATGTAGTACATAAAAACTATGGAATTGGTATATACATTGGAGTAAATACTATTACTGCAGACGGAACAACAAAAGATTATATTAAACTAAAATATGCAGGGGATGATGTTTTATACATACCTACAGATGCATTAGATAGCATAAGAAAATATGTAGGTGGAGAAGATGCTGGATTAAAGTTAAATAAATTAGGTTCAAAAGATTGGGAGAAAACAAAAACAAAGGTTAAAAATAACTTAAGAGCTGTTGCAAAAGAATTGATTGAACTTTATGCTAGAAGAGAAAAATCAAGAGGCCATGCATTTATGCCAGATACAGAATGGCAAAAAGAATTTGAAGGAAGATTTCCTTATGTTGAAACAGACGATCAATTACGTTGTATAGAAGAAGTTAAAACAGATATGGAAAATGAAAAACCAATGGATAGACTTCTATGTGGTGATGTTGGATATGGTAAAACAGAAGTTGCAATAAGAGCAGCTTTTAAGGCTGTAATGGAAGGAAAACAGGTTGCATATTTAGTTCCAACAACAGTTTTAGCTAAACAACAATATCAAACTTTTAAAGAAAGGATGAAAGATTATCCTATTACAGTAGAATTATTAAACAGATTTAGAACAACAAAAGACAAGAATAGAGTTGTAAAAGAACTCAAATTAGGAGATGTTGATATTGTAGTGGGAACTCATAAATTACTTGGTAAAGAGGTTGAATTTAAAGATTTAGGACTTTTGATTATAGATGAAGAACATCGTTTTGGAGTTAAAGCAAAAGAGAAAATTAAACAATATAAAGCAAATATTGATGTACTTACAATGACAGCCACACCTATTCCTAGAACACTTCATATGTCTGTTGTAGGAGTAAGAGATATGTCTGTAATTTATGAACCACCACAAAACAGAAAGCCAGTTCAGACTTATGTTTTAGAATATGATGAAGAAGTTATAAAAGAAGCAATAACAAAAGAACTAGAACGTGATGGGCAGGTATTTTATATCTATAATAAAGTAGAAGATATAATGCTAAAAGCAGATGCTATTTCAAGACTTGTTCCAGAAGCAAGAGTGGGATTTGCTCATGGAAGAATGACAGGTTCCGAGATTGAAGAGATTATGCAAGACTTTGTTGATAAAAAGATAAATGTTTTAGTATGTACAACAATTTTAGAATCTGGAATTGATATTCCAAATGCAAATACTATTATTGTTGAAAATGCTGATAGAATGGGCTTAGCACAGCTTTATCAAATTAGAGGAAGAGTAGGACGTAGTGATAGACAAGGATATGCATATATAACATATAAAAAGGATAAAGTTTTAGCAGAAGAAGCGGATAAAAGATTAAAAGCAATAAAAGAGTTTACAGAATTTGGTTCTGGATTTAAAATTGCAATGAGAGACTTGGAAATAAGAGGAGCTGGAAGTTTAATTGGAGAAATACAACATGGCCATTTAGAAGAAGTTGGATATGATACATATTGTAGGCTTTTAGATGAGGTTGTAAAAGAAGAGCAAGGAATTGAAGTAAAACCAGAGTTTGATGTTCAAATTGATCTAAATGTTACAAGCTTTATTCCTGAAAGCTATATTTCAGATTCAAATCAAAAAATAGAAATTTATCAAGATATAGCACTATGTAAAGATGAAAAAGATATTCAAGATGTTATAGATGAATTAATAGACAGATTCGGAGATATTCCTCATGAAGTTGAAAATCTATTAGAAATATCAAGAATTAAACAATTAGCTAAAGTTAAAGGTGTAAGTAAGATTTCAAGTAAAAAAGATGCAATTGTATTCACTTATGATAATAATCTATTTGACGCATCTTGTGTCCAAACACTAATTAAGACATATGGAAATAGAATAAGATTTTCTCCTGGTGTTAAGCCAATGATTACATTAAAAATGGGAAACAATAGTGAAGAGATAATTATAAAAGATGCAAAAGAGTTTTTGGGAAGCAAATAGTTTTATAAAAGCTGTTTACATAATATACGGAATGTGATATACTACACCTATGGCACTGTTGTGTTTTTTAAAGGAGGAACTAAAAAATGAGGAATGAAAGAGTAGAATATGGAGAGGTAATTACAAATGCACGAACTGCTAAAAGAAAATACGACCGGCTAAAAAAATTTTTCAATGATGCAAGAAAAGTGGGAGAGGGGCCGTTTTTTGAAGAAAGGGAGAAATATGTTCAGTATTGGAAAGACATCTATAAAGAGATGACTGTCTATGCCAGGTTTGAATGTGAAATACTATTTAACATGGTAAGAACGCGTTCTATGAGCCTGCAAGAGTTTGATCTGAAAATGAATCCTCAGTTCAGACAAGTGGAAAGAGAGCTGAAGAAAAGAGAAAAAAAAAGCGATGACTATAGTAAAATGCTTTCAAAAGCATATGATTACTTTGTAACAAAATTACCGAGAACTAAACAGTTCAGAGCCCTTAAATCTGAGCTTAGAAAGCCGGAATTTAAGGAGAAGATCATAGAAATACTCATAAATTAGTTCAAAAGGATGTTCCACTTTGGGAAATCCTTAATTTAACAGGAAAAACAATAAGGAGAAAAAATTTTATGAGAAAAATTTACGAAGCCAATATAAAAGAAGTAATTAAGCAAATTGAAATTGATAATGATTCTAATGCATTTGATATACAAATACATTCAAGAGATTTGATGGGGATAAATGATTTAGCAATGATAGGAAGAACTAACGAATTCCCTGTTGATAATAATGTAGATGTTGAATGGAGTTTAAATGGTTTGTCAATAGATGAAAAGAATGGTAATGGAGATATTTTAATAATAGAACCACTCATAGAACAAATAAGTAATGGAAAGCTAATTGATTTAAATGAATCAAAAACAAAGTTTGATGGACCTATAGAAATTTCAAGTAGAGTGATTGTATTGATGTCATTAGAAAAATATGAAAAGCTTTGTCAAAATGAATATATAAAAAGTAGAATGGAAGAGTATGATGTTAGACTATATGAAGGAAAAGAAAAAGATGCATTAAAAATGGTTTTATATAATAAAAGGTATATTTATATTGATGTTACAGAAAATGGATTTTTAGAAGATAAAAAGAACCATCCTGATTTAATTGAATATGGAAGGATTCTTTCTAATATTATTAATGAGTTAAATGAACAAATAAAAACAAAGGGTAAAATTGAAACAATAAATGAAAAAAGAAGAATAAATGGGTATAGAGGATATAAGGATAATAGTTCTGGTGAAAACTATAAAATGATTAGTGGCCTAACGAAAAAGGTTGAGGGAGAAATAGAACTTGGAGACGATATGTTTGCAGCAACTAATATTGGAAAAGTAAGAGATAATCAGGAAGATGCTATTTTACTCATAAAACATAAAGATAATCCTAAGTTTAAAATGATGGTATTAGCTGATGGAATGGGAGGAATGGAAAATGGTGAAATTGCAAGTGATGTTGTTGTAACTAAGTTAAAAGAATGGTTTGATAACTTAAATTCAAAGCAAATAGAATGTTATCATACAGGAGTGGCAAGACTACAAGCAGCCTTACAAGACGAGATAGAAAGAGAGTTACAGATAGAAGTGGAATACCAAACAGGTAAATTAGGAGGAACAACACTTGTATGTGCAATTATTGGAGAAAATGATACTTTGATAGCAAATGTGGGAGATTCACGAGCATATATAGTTAAAGATGGAAGACTTAAGCAAATTTCAAGAGAAGATACTGTTGCACAAAGAAATCTTGAAAAAGGAAAAACGAAAAGTAAAGAAGCTTCAAGATTCGATTCTAGAGCTAATGAATTGACTCAAGTAATTGGTATGTCAAGAAAAGATTTAAACCATCCTCATTTTGAAATAATTAATAATGATGAATATGATATGATTGTTCTGTTTTCTGATGGAGCAACTGATTGCCTTCCTGATGAAGATATTGCAGTTGCTTGTAGAAATACAAATAGAAAAAAATTTGCCAAAAAAATAGTTGAAAAAGCAATGAAACACGATTCTATTAGGACAGATGAGATAGAAAAACAATTTGAGAGGTCAATTGACTCTAATGTTTTAATTCTAGGAGGAAAAGATAATACAAGTGCAGTAGTTGGATTTAATAATAGAGATTAAAAATGATATTCCAATAAAAATATAGTGTGAATTTAAAATTCATAATACAACCTATCTATAAATACAATTAAACAAAAGTATTTATGTAGTAGGAATTATGAAAGGCATTTTAATAGAGAAAAAAATAAAACGAGAGCCAATTATGGTTCTCGTTTTACTAGATACTGCGTTTTACGTTTATTCAACATTTTCGTAAAAAATGCTGTTTTCTGGTATGTATATGTAGTACTCTTTTGATACAACCTTTTCATGTTCAATATTATACCAGTCTATGTATGTTTCTATAACATCATAGATCTCGATATGAGGATTGCCACTGTATTCAGCACTTTCGTGCTTTTCTACATAATTATTCAATCCATCAATAACCTTGGTTGTTGTACCATTATTTTCGGTTGCAACCTCGTAATAGTAAGCGCAACTAGGTGTCGATTTGATATAACACCTGTTGCCACTTACATTTGTATAGGGTACTTCTTTAAATTCCAAGATGTTTATTGTTTCGATATGCATCTTTTCGACAGATATTTCCGCTGAATTTGGCTCAGTTCCAAAATTGAGGCATAACAAAATACTAGAAAATGCCCATATAAGAATTGAAATAAAACTCAATTTATTAAATATAAAATCAAATACTTCAAATCTTTGTTCTAATAGCAAGAAAAATTCAAATACTATAAAAGAACATGCAGGTATTAAGAAACAAATTTTTTTAAATGAGTCTCCATTAGTAATACCATATATAATCATAAAAATAAGATATATGGTAAATAGTACTGCATACACTATTAGTATTTTCAATATTATGCTAAATAATTTTTTTGTTGTTTGTCTTGGGCGTTTGAATACTTCGCATTCGAAAACTGCGTAGATAATAGCTATAGCGATAAAAATAAGAGATGATATCCCATAAATCCGCAATACCATATTGTTCCTCCTTTAATTCTAATTGTTAATAGTTATATATAGTAAAACTAAGGAGTAAGTATCCTTACTCA
>JAEEGJ010003659.1_pt1 | contig 56892 bp, 45 predicted proteins | sample 8958761 | NCBI WGS metagenome assembly JAEEGJ01 (sample SAMN16246546, study PRJNA631951) | gut metagenome | biome: gut microbiome; feature: rumen; material: RS-attached | host: Bos | place: Iran: Karaj | collected 2018-10 | reverse complement strand
CAAAATAATTGTGACTTAGAGCACGGAAAAGAATAGGATTGAGCGTATGTGAGCCTTGATTTCTAACTTTTCGGGGCAATTTGTTCACATTTTTATCTAAACTGGCTTATAATCTCAAAAATTTTATATAAATTTGCAGCAAGAAACTCTAAACAACGAGAATTATGGAAGCAAGAACAATGAGTAACCCGACTGGCCGCATGGCCCGCGTCATATCGGCCAAAGTACGGCTGAGCGGCAGGACGGACAAGCCGAAGAGTGAAATTCTGACCATAGAGGAATTTGAACGCCGCGCAAAGGATGGGACACTATAGCAAGAACCTCGGCCCGTTGGCCGACGAGGTGGTCACCGAGTGCGAGTTTGTCACCCTCGACCAGAAGCGCAGAGTGAAAGCTGTCCGCACGATGTGGGACACGGGCAGCAACGCCACCATCCTCTCCACGGCTCTCATTCGCGAACTGTGTCCCGACCTGTTCGGACAGGGCGGCATGAAGGGCATTGGCGGCGAGTCGGAGAACAACACGTATCTCATGCACATCATTTTGCCGACTGGCGACGTCATCACCTACCAAGAGGTGTATGCTGGCGAACTTTCGGAGTGCGACGCCATCATCGGGATGGACATCATCAATCTAGGTCACTTCCACTTAGACCTCTGTCAGGGAGAGACCACTTTCACATTTAGCCTGCCAAACGAGTAGCCTTCTCCACTGACTTTATTTCCTCTGAAATAACTATCCGCCGAGACATCACTACGATGCCCCGGCGGTTTTTCTATATAATTGTCTACGGACTATAAGGACTGAAAGGACTATCGGCTTCGCCAGCGAAGCCATAAACTCCTTTCCTCCTAAACTCCTTAGCCCCAAAATCTCTGCGGGGATAATTGTCTAAGGAGTCAAGGAGGAAAGGAGGGGCGCCTTCGGCGCTTGCACCGACAGTCCCAAAAGTTCTTTGCAAGCAAAGCGACCAAAGGTCGAGTGCATTAAGTCCGTAGAACAAAATAACGCCATCTTTAGCGGGAATATAGGAAAAAAAGTGTTATCTTTGAGCTTCGCTCGAAGATAGGCTGCATCTGACTTTCTGTCGACCTCTGTCGCGACTCGGCCATCGATGCAAGCATCATGGCTCTCGCTGCTCCATCGGTTCGGAAATACAAAGAAAAACTAGTTTTCCTTTGGTATTTCGCTCGATTTGCACTAACTTTGCACGCGGAAACTCTAAACAACGAGAATTATGGAAGCAATCGTAGAGAGAACACCGAGGACGGTCACCGTCCGCATGAGTACCCGACGCTGGAACCGAATGCTTCAGCTGGAGCAGACCTACAAGCTTGCTCGCATCATCAAGCGCAGCATGAAGCAGGTGGAGGATGAACCGAGCATGACTCCCGAGGAGGCCATCGAAGCACTGAGAGCGCTATGAGAGTAAGAATCTCAGAGGATTTCAGAGCCTCATACAAGCAGCTGAAGAAACGCCACAAGTCGCTGGAGGCAGACTTTGAACGCCTGCTTGCTTCGCTGCTCGAAAACCCCATGCAGGGCGTGGAGCTGCCGGGCGGTGCGCGTAAGGTCAGGATGGCCTACCAGGAAGAGGCCGAAGCCAGGAAGCGTTAACGCCAGCCTGAACATTCACCTGAACGTTGACACATAGAGAAGGGACGCCTCTTCGATCAACTTGATCAATGAGCCGTCCCTCTTGTTTCTTTACCTTGTGTCAGTCCGATGCTTAAAACAAAGTCCGTGTCAATCCGTGTCAGTCCGATGCTAAACCATTACAGGTAGGCGAAGCTACTCATGGACGTAGAGGTTCCATCCGAGGTAGGTCTCGATGGCCTCGCGGACTATGTCGACGACATCGGTGCGGCACATGGCGACATGGTGTTCGAAACCGTTCTTGCAGATATACTTCATCAGCGTCTGCAGGTTGTCTACCTTTGTCACGGCAATGCAGCCGTCCATGCCGTAAGGGTCGTTGGTAATCTCGCCCTTGCCGAGGTAAGCCTTGATGCAACCCTTCGGGTCGTCGGTAGAGATGCGGAAGAAGGTGAATGGACCCTCGCTCACCTTGGCATAGACAGCACCGAAGGTGTTGACCTTGCCGAGGGTACGTCCTAGGACGCCGAGCGGACCCAGTTTCAGGTCATTGTTGCCCACGAACTGGCGTGGGAAGTTACCGCAGTGGGTACATACGCACATGTTGCGCTCCTCGGCAAAGTTGTTGTTCCAGTCGAGCAGGGCAGGTGCGTTCTTCGAGGCGAGTGCCAGTGCATACATGGAGACGGCTCCGGCGAGGTCGGTCTCACAGGCAGCAGGGATGAGCTTGTCTGAGAGCATGGACATGGTGATGCAGGGAGCGCAGCCGTAGTTCTGTTCCAGCGAGTCCCAGCACTGGATGGCAACAGCCTGCACGTCGTTGGCCTCTATCCAGTTTTCCACAGCAACACCGAACTTAGCCTGCAGGTTCAGTTTCTCACGATAGGCTTCAGGAACCTTGGCATAATTGCTGACACGGCTGCACATCTCCTTGAACTTCGGATCGTCATCGCTGACCTTCTGTGCAGCAAAGAGAATCTCGGAGAGATCGGCTGGGACCACGGTGATGCCACTGCGCTGCAGAAGCTTCTCACTGGCGCGGCAGGTATTGAAGCCCAGCGGTCGTGTGCCTATCTGTCCCAGTCGGCAGTGACGCAGCCCATTGACTACGCTGCAGACAGCTGCAAAGCGGTCAATGTCCTGGCGCAGCAGCGGACTATATATAGAATAGGTATGGAGTGTGGTGTCGGTGAAGGGAATGCCATACTGATACAGGTTGTTGCAGACGGAGATTTTTCCGCAGAAAGCATCGCGGCGGCTGTCCAGGTCCACCTTGTCGTTCTCGTCGTCGCAGGCTTGCACCATCACGGGTACGTTCAGGTCAGCATCGCTGATGGCATTGATGATACCGATCTCGAAACCGAAGTTCGGCAGCGAGACGATGATACCGTCAATCTCGTCGCGGTGTTCGCGGAACTGCTTCGAGACCTTCAGCCCGTCCTCGCGGGTTTCTATACTGCTGCTGCCGGTAGGTGTGGCGTCTTCAGGCAGGATGATGTACTCGTAGCCGCCATCGTCCAGGGTCTTGAGTAACTGCTTGCGTACGTCGTGGGCCAACTCTGAATTGAAATAGGCGCGTGTACCGATAATCACGCCAAAACATGTCTTTCCGTTCTTCATAAATGTGTTCTGTTTTTAGTATTTGTTTTAGTAATTCAGCGCAAAGATAATGCAAAAAGTGCGAATGGCCAAAAAAAAGAATAAATACTTTCGTTCTGTTCGCGTTTTTCGTCATTCGGCACTTGCATTACACAGAGTAAGGATGAATCCAGCCCGACACCCGCACAGTTGTTTTTCGGCTAAGTCGAGCATGCCTCCCTGCTGTATCATCATCCGACGGCTCAGGGAAAGGCCAATGCCATTGCCGTTGCGTTTCGTAGTAAAGAACGGTACGAAGAGCGACTGGCGATTCTCGGCAGGGATAGGCAGACCATCATTGCCGATATAGAGTGAAAGGTGCTGAGTGGTGACTGAAGCCTCAATAACCATTTTCTCAGCTTCTGCTTCCACTGCATTCTTGGTCAGATTCATCAGTACCTGCCGAAGCATTCCGGCATCAGCGCGGACTACCATGTTGTCAGGCACATTCACTTCCCAGCTCAGTCCCGGATAGGCTTTACATACGTCGTCGAGCATCGGACGAAGAGGAATGACAGCCAATACGGGTTTCTCCAGTTCCGACATTTTCCGGTAGTTGGCCACGAAGTCGCTCAGATGGCGGCTGGTGTCGTAGATAGCCTGCAAGCCTGGCTCCAGCGGGGTGCCTTTCACATCGTTGCGGCCTAGCATTGACTGGCTGATGCTGGTGATGGGTGCCGTGGCGTTCATGATCTCATGGGTCAACACACGGGTAAGACGTTCCCATGATTCCACCTCGTTCTGGTTCACCTGCTGTCGGATGGTCTCTCCCAGTTGGTTCAGCGTCTGTTGCATGGCTCGTTCGCCTGGCAACATGCCATCGGTAGGAAGACGGAAGGTGAAGTCACGGTTACGGATGGCCTCCTGCATCAGGTGGGCGCGCAGACGCAGCTTCCGCTGATGGCGTACGAACCACGCCACCATCGCCACAATGATTACACCTATTATAATAATGATACTCATATTGTCTTGACTACGAATTACACGAATTTTGGTGTGCTTTTATTCTTGACTACGAATTATACGAATTTGGCCGCGCTGTAGATTAGTGACATTCGTGTAATTAGTGGTCGTTATAACCGTTTCATCTTGTTATAGAGCGTCTGCCGAGTGATACCCAGTAGTTCTGCTGCCTGGGTGAGATTACCATGACAGTGATCGATGGTGCGGCGGATATGTTCCTTTTCCATCTCATCGAGGCTGACGATCTCGCTCTGCATGTCAAGCACATCCTTTAGTTTGTGCACCAGTTCGTCATTGTCCCAAGGTTTGGTGATGAAATCGGCAGCTCCGTTTTTCAGTCCTTTTACTGCCAGATTCACATCAGCGTAAGCTGTCAGCAGCACAACGGGTGTCTGAGGATGCTGTTTGCGGATGGTGCGAAGCCAGAGCAGTCCTTCCTGCCCGCTGTTTACCCCTAATGAGAAGTTCATGTCGAGCAGCACCAGGTCGATGGGCTGCTGGGCCATCAGTTTCAGAATGCCATCCGGTCGCTCCAAGGTCAGCACTTGTTCGAACAGACCTTCCAGCAGATAGTGCATCGCCGTCAGGATAGAGGCATTGTCATCTACAATTAATATCGCTCCGTATTGTTTCATCGTTGCTGTTTTGGGCACAAAGGTACGAATAAGAGAGCGAAAAGCCAAATTTATTTGAGCTTTTCCGAACGGGAGTGCCTTCGGCGAAGCCAGCTTTCATGTTTCTGTCTAAAAATCATACAGCCGACTGTCTAATTTTTAGACGATTTGCATCTTGGCGTTTCGTTAAGTGATGAAGAATAAATGAAAAGTGCTAATTTTGCAGTGTAAAACGAAACGATTATGAAACGACTGATAGGTTTATCATTTATCATTTGCCATTTGTCATTTTGCCCTGCAGGGGCGCAAGAGTGGACGGTGCAGCAGTGTATGCAGTACGCTGTGGAGCATAACCATGAGGTGAAACGTGCCGAGTTGGAACTCGACAACTACAAGGCACAGAAGACCCAAGCCGCAGGGAGGTTCCTGCCTTCCGTAGATGCCAGCATCGGTGCCCAGTACAACTTCGGACGTGCCATTGACCCTGAGACCAACGGTTATACCGATGTGAATACCTTTAACAATGGATATTCCTTGTATGCTTCACTGCCGGTATTCGATGGTTTCGGCCGCATTCATGCACTGAAAGCCGCCAAAGCCAGTATGTTGATGGGACGGGCAGCCTTGCGCCAGAGGCAGGATCAGACAGCGCTGAATGTCCTGCAAGCCTATGTCAATGTGGCCTATTACGAAGGGATGGTCAATATGGCAGGAGAAAAAGTACAGGAGACAGAGCTCTTGTTGAAACAGATACGTCTGTTGGAGGAGGTGGGACGCAAGAGTGCAGCCGATGTGGCACAGGTGGAATCGCAGAAGGCAGAAGCCGACTACGAGCTGACCCGTCAGCAGAACCTCTATGCCTCTGCCATGCTGGAGCTGAAAAAGACAATGGCTTTCCCGTTAGGAGATTCTTTGCTGCTGTCAGTGGATGATGGGGACCGATGGTGTGATTCTGCCGATTCTTCGGCCAACCATGAACCAGTATCCAGGATTCATCCTGGACTTCAGCAGGCCCGTTACCAAATACAGGTTTCTAAACATGAGTGGCATCAGGCCCGTGCATCCCTTTTCCCCTCTCTCTCGTTGAGCACGGGTCTGAACACCTCTTACTATCACACCCTCCATTCTGGTGCCGGAGCGTCTTTCCACAATCAGTTCAAGAATAATAAGGGAGAGTATGTGGGGGCAACGCTGAGCATTCCGTTGTTCAATCGTTTGCAGAGCCTAACTAACATCCGCAGGGCCAAGAACAATTATCGGATAGCCCGTGAGGCATACGAACAGGAGCTGCTGGAATTGGAAAAACTCAGCTATGAGGCTTGGCAGGACTGGCGGGGCTATCTGAAGCAAGTGGAACAGATGACTCATAAGGTGGAGGCCGACAGTCTGGCTTATCAGCTGACGCGTCGGCAGTTCGAGGAAGGACTCTCGACTGCTATCGACCTGCGTACCACTTCAGCACAACTGTTGAATTCAAAGGCAACACTGCTGCAATGTCAGCTGATGGCAATGGTAAAGGAACAGTTAGTGCGTTATTATAAAGGCGAACAGATATGGTAATATAAAAACGTGGCACTGTAGTAAAAAAGTAAATAGTCATGGATAGAGTAATTGAAAAGACAAAAAAGCAGCGACTGATGAAGTACTGGCCATATGCAGCAGGAGGATGTCTCTTGCTGGTGATACTGGCTTGGGTGATATTCGGCAATCACGCCTCAACGCTGAAAGTGAATAAGGACGAACTGACCGTCAGCGACGTGCAGCGCGCTGAGTTTAAGGACTATGTGCGTACCAACGGACAGGTGATGCCCATTCAGATTGTTCAGATTTCGCCCGAGGAGGGTGGCATCGTGATGGAGAAGGTGGTCGAGGAGGGCACGATGGTGAAGAAGGGTGATGTCATCGTCCGCCTCTCGAACAGCAACCTCGACCTGCAGATTCTGAATGCCGAAGCCGAACTTGCAGAGAAGCAGAACCTGCTTCGCAATACCCAAGTGGCGATGCAACAGGACCGTCTGAACAACCAGACGGAGCAGGCCCAGCTGGATATGGACACCCAGCGCAAGCAGCGAACTTTCGAGCAGAACAAACGGCTCTATGGAGAGAAATTGATTAGCAAGGAAGATTATTTGCAGTCGCAGGAGGACTACCAGCTTTCTGCCAAGAAACGCTCTTTGGTCTCAAAGCGCCTGAAGCAAGACTCCATCTATCGCACCGTTCAGATGGACCAGATGGAGGACAACCTTCAGAACATGCGTCGCAATGTAGTGTTGGTTCGCCAGCGTAAGGATAAACTCGAAGTGCGCTCGGCCATCGACGGCGAACTGGGCTTGCTCGATGTGGAGCTGGGCCAGAGCATTCAGCCGGGACAGAAGATTGGTCAGCTGAACGACCTCAGCGACTATAAGGTTCAGGCACAGATTGACGAGCACTATATCGATCGTGTCCGTCAAGGGCTTACTGCCACTTTTACGCGGGGCGACAAGCAGTATCAGCTTCAGGTTCGCAAGGTCTATCCTGAGGTGCGCGAGGGCAAATTCCGCTGCGACTTCATCTTCAGAGGCGAGCGCCCTGAGAACATCCGCACAGGCCAGACCTACTATATCGACCTCGAACTGGGCCAGCCTGAGCAGGCCATCATCATCCCTCGCGGCACGTTCTTCCAGACCACAGGCGGCCAATGGATCTTCGTGCTCTCCGCCGACGGCAGCAAAGCCTATCGCCGCCCCATCCGCGTGGGCCGCCAGAATCCTCAGCACTACGAGGTGCTTGAAGGGTTGGAGCCGGGTGAGCGTGTCGTCACCAGCGGTTACGAAGCATTTAAGGACAATGAAGTATTAGTAATCAGATAAAGACAACGAATTAAACGTAATCGAGATATGAACATACTCAGAAACATGCTCTACATGGCACGTCGCTTCAAGACTGCGACGGTACTTAATTTCATCGGACTCACAGTAGCCCTAGCCGCCTTCTACCTGTTGATGACGCAGGTGGTGTATAATCGTTCTTACAATGCCTCCATCCCCGATGGTGACCGTGTCTTTCGCTTAGAGTCGAAGATGAACCCCGACGCACAGTGGGGCATCAACTGCAGCCGTCCTATCAACGCGCTCATAGCCAGGCTGCCACAGGTGGAGGCCGTATCGGAACTGTGCACATGGGTAGACTGGAGGGAAATAATCATCGGCGAGACCACAGTTGAGCATCCCTGTATCGGCACTAACCTGACGCCCTTCGGGGCTGTCGGCGCCCGCTGCCTCGACGGCCGCCTGTCGTGGGACGACTATGGGGAACACAGTGCCATCATCCCAGCCTCGCTGGCCCGCAAGGTCTTTGGGCGTGTCGACGTGGCTGGCGAGTCATTCTATTCAAAGAGCGACACACTGACCATACAAGGCGTCTATGATGACTTCCCCGACAACTGCTCAATGAAGAACAACGTCTATTATGCCAGCCGAAGAGACCTTGACGAATGGAGCGAATGGAGCTACAACCTCTACGTGAAGCTGGCCGAGAACGTCGATGCCGAGGCCCTGCTGAAGGACTTCCCCGAGCAGATGCGAGGGTTGATGTGGCGCGAACAGTGGGGGCAGGCTGTTGCCGCTGGCCAGTTCAACGAGAGTCAGGAGGCAGACATCAAGGCGCAGTTTGATGCCCAGTTTCACTACGAATTCCGCTTGACTCCTATTCACGACACCTATTTCTCTGGTGTCAGCTCAGATGACAAAGGCAACCCAGCCATGCTCTTCATTCTTGAACTCGCCTCGCTGCTCATCATCGTCATCGCCGCCATCAACTTCCTCAACTTCGTACTGGCCGAGAGTCCCATGCGCATTAAAGGTCTCAACACGCGCCGCGTCTTAGGAGAGAGCCTGTGGCGGTTACGCATCGGGATGGTGAGCGAGACCGTTGTCACCGCTTTGCTGGCTTGTGCCTTGGCTCTTGTTCTTTCCATTGCCGTATCACGCTGGCAAAGCGAACTGCTGCTGGGCGACCCCAGCCTTTCCGCTAACCTTGGTGTTGCCTTTCTCACCGCTCTGATAGCCATCGCAGTAGGCATAGCTGCAGGCAGCTATCCTGCCTTCTTTGCCACCTCGTTCCAGCCTGCCCTCGCCCTCAAAGGCTCCTTCGGCCTTACACCGAAAGGACGAAAGCTACGCACGTCCCTCGTCTGTCTGCAAATCGGCATTGCTCTCACGATGGTCACCTACATCGGCATCCTTCTCTTGCAGAGTCGTTTCATCTACCATTCCGACTACGGCTTCGCGAAAGACGAAGTACTCTATGCACAGCTCACCGACGAGTTGAGACCTAAGAAAAATGCTCTGCGTACGGAACTGATGCAAATAGGCGGTGTCGAGGATGTCAGTTTTTCACGCTTCGTGTTGGGTTCGCAAAACGGATATATGACATGGGGGCGCGGTGACAATGACCATAGGATTACCTTCACCTGCCTGCCCGTGGATTACCACTACCTGTGCACCATGGGTATCAAGGTCATCGAAGGCCGCGACTTCAACGAACACGACGGCGACTGCTACATCATCAACGAGGCCGCCCGCAAGCAGTGGCCGTGGGTAGAAATGGACAAGCCGCTGCTGCAGGGCGACCTGACGGTTGTCGGTGTCTGTGAGAACGTGCGCTATGCCTCCACCCGTCAGGACCGCACGCAGGATCCCGTCGCCTTCATCATCTTCGGCGAGAAGTACAGCCAGTGGGGCGACCAGTTGGGTATGTTGAACATTCGTGTGGGCAAGGGTGTCGATAAACTGGCCGTGCGCCAGCAGGTAAGCCAGCGGCTCACGGCCATGGGCAGTGGCGAGAAGGTAGAGGCTAAATTCCTCGACCAGCAGCTGGAACGGCTCTATGAGGACGAGTTCCGCTTTATCCGTCAGGTGCTTGTATTTTCGCTTATCTGCCTGATTATCACCTTGATTGGCGTGTTCTGTATGACGATGTTCGAGACGGAGTATCGCCGCAAGGAAATTGGCATCCGCAAGGTGTTCGGCTCCTCTACGGTCGAAATTCTGACGATGCTCTGCCGACGATACGTGTGGCTACTCATCGGCAGTTTCATTATAGCCGCCCCTCTTGCCTACTATATCGGTCGTGAGTGGCTCCAATCCTTTGCCGAGCGCACACCTATCTACTGGTGGCTCTTCCCGCTGGCTCTGCTCGCCGTCGCCCTCGTCACTCTCCTGACGGTTGTCATCCAGAGCTGGCGCATTGCCTCGGAGAATCCCGTCAACAGCATCAAGACGGAGTAACTGTCGGGTGAATTCTACCGTTATTAGCAAAATATCGCATAAAAAGAAACATGAACAGTTATCTGAAATTCCTGAGTCGGCATCGGCTGTTTACCATTATCAATATCGTTGGGCTTTGCCTCTCGATGACCTTCCTGCTGTTGTTGGGTGACCTCATCTATCGCCAGACAACGGTAGAGAACTACCAGACGCGTGCTGACAGGACTTTCGTCGTTGGCAATGAAATGTGCATGATGTCGAACTTCCGTGTAGGCGAGCGACTGAAAGACTGCTTTCCTGAGGTGGAAGACTGGTGCTCTATGGCTGGCTACAATATGACGTTTAGCATTCAAGGCCTCTAACGATGGATGGCAAATAGAGACTTATTTATGATAATGAAAGTTTGGTATGGAAAATTTGAAGAAACTAACGAATAAAGAACGGGGAATAATGGAGCTGTTCTGGCAGAACGGCCCAATGTTCGTTCGTGAGCTTCTTGAGCATTACGAAGAGCCGCGTCCCCATTTCAACACATTGTCCACTTTCGTGCGCCGGCTGGAGCAGAAGGGCTATGTAGACCATAAACAGTACGGATCCACCTACCAATACTATGCTCTCATTTCAGAGCAGGACTATGAAATCTATTCGGAGTGCCAGCACGGAAGCACAATGCCGACGGTCGGCACTCCTATTAAAGAACTATAATTAATCAATAATCAATAACATAATACAAACAAAACAATGAAAAAAGTATTCTTATTAGTTGCAGGCTTAAGTATTGCTATTGCTTCCAATGCTCAGTTAAAGGTGGACACTGCTGGTCACGTATAGAATGAGTAAAATCACTAACAAATGGTTTATCATTACTAAAACATAACCAGAAGTTTGCTACAAACAGGATTTCTTCATACCTTTGTCGCCGAATAATGAGTTGCTACACGATGGACAAAGAGACCTACGAGAAACAGAAAGCCTTTGCCGGTGAGAAGATTCCTTCGATGCATCGCCGTATGGTGGGGCATGACTATCAGGAACGGCAGATGTATATGATAACGATGGTGACCGAGAGCCGCAAACCTTTGTTGGGCCAGGTCGTGGGAAAGAGTGAGGCACCTACTGATACGCCCGACGCGCCGCGTACAGAGCCCACGGAACTGGGGCGGTATGTGGAACAGTGCTGGCATGAGATAGCCTTGCGCTACCCGCAAATAGATGTGCTGGCCTTTCAGCTGATGCCCGACCATTTCCATGGCATCCTCTTTGTGAAGGATCGCATAGAGAAGCCGCTTGGGAAGGTGCTGCTCGGCTTCAAACAGGGCTGCAACAAAGCCTTCCGTTTGCTCGTCCCGTCTGTTGCTGTACTACAGCAACAAGCAAAAACAGACCGCAAACACGGCCTGCTCTTTGAACCGAGCTACAACGACAAGCTTTTGCTGCGAGAAGGACAACTGAAGCGGTGGAACGACTACTTGCGAGACAACCCGCGCCGACTGCTGATGAAAAGGGAGCATCCCGACCTTTTCCGCGTACAGAGGGACTTGACTGTTGGAAACATGTCGTTCTCTGCCATTGGCAATAGGTTTCTTTTGCAGCGGCCCGTCCTGTTGCAAGTGCAATGCTCCCGCCGACTGACGGAGACGGAGATACAGGAAAGCGTGACTTACTTTACAAAAGCAGCAGCGAAAGGCGCTGTGTTGGTCTCGCCCTCCATCTCGCCAGGCGAGAAGGCTGTGATGCGTGCCGCTTTTGAACAGGGATTTCCTTTGATTGTCCTTCAGGAGAATGGCTTCACCGACTTGGCGAAGCCTGGTGGCAAGCGGATGGAGGCATGTGCCGAAGGACGTCTTCTCATCCTTGCTCCTTGGGAGCATCACAATGAGCGCATCGCCATCCGCCGTGACCAGTGCCTCTCGCTGAATGAAATGGCCCGTTCTATTTGTTCTGCCTGTTGCTGTACTACAGCAATGAACGATACAGCAACGAACGAGAATAAAGAATGTTTTTAACTGATACTTAACTATTTGCAGATAATCAGCATGCTTTGAGGCGCTTTGCTTTTATGGGGCAAAGACCATAAACATGCAAGAACATCACGGAGGAAACATCCATCGGCTATCTGTTCTGAATTAAACCATTTCATGCAATAAAACAAGGTTGTCGTGCGTTTAGTGAATAGAACGGTAATCAATTAAATGAAAGAGACATGATGAGAAAACTATTCTTTGCACTGCTGACAGTCCTGACCTTCGCAGCCTGTAGCAGCGATCCTGTTTATCACGGAATGACACCCCAGCAGAAAGAGAACTACGCCAAAGCACTTGCCGGCGAATATAAAGGAACTTACGTCATCATCTATAAAGATGGTGGAGACGATGCAAAAGCCGTAAAGGTTGAGGGATCACAGATGACCATTACGGACCAGACAATGCACTCAGTCTGTTTCCACAACTATCCAGTGAGTCAGCTTTCGAAGGTTGTGAGTGATCCGGATTTGGCAGGAGCTTTAGCCAGTGCCCCTAATGTGGACTTCCTGGCCAACTACCGTTTCTACGACTTACAGGACAATGGCGATGTAAGCTGGGGCTTCGAACCTGCGGCCATTCCGATCACGCTCCATTATGGCGGTGCTGATCATTACTTGGTGCTGAAACTCAGTTCCACGAGTTTTATCCGTCTGACGAAAGCCAGTCTGGATACAGGTATGCCTTTTGCCAATCAAAGCGTTTTCCAGTTTACGGTTGATGGCATCTATGAAGGGCATACCCTGCTGCAGTATTTCGATGGCTTCTGGCAGGATAACGGGACGGAGTATCTGACCTACTTCCAGCTCGAATGAGAGAGCGCTTTGTCTTTTATGTTCTTCTGGAAATTGATGCATCAACTCGTAGAGAGTAGCCGGGCGATGAACGTAAAGCCAGTATCCTCCTTTCACAAAGATTCTTTATTGATTGTTATTTTTCCTATAAAGATCGAGGTTTCCCCTCACTTTTGTATGAATTGTTGGAATAAAGTTGTAACTTTGCATCGTGAAATTTAGATGATCATGATGAAACAGAAGTATGCAGTAGTTATCCTGTTTTGCCTGATTTGCGCATCGGGGCTGACGAGCTTTGGTAGCTATCGGGCAACGGAAAGGTTGGTTTCCGAGGACATGGCTTGTGCGCTGACGAAGGCACTGGCCGAGCAGCAGAGCGATGTAATCAGCACAGACACCATCCGTGTGTTCAACAGCTATCTGAAATTGGAGCAGTTACGTGGCAATGCCGTGTTGGCTGTGGCAACGCGTCAGGAAAGACACCGAGTGGGCGACCATCGGTCGGGAATGGGACTGCGCTGCGAGGCCAAGTGCTCTGCTGCAACCATCTTCTCGCTGTCAGACCAAAGACCCGCCTCCGTATTGTGGACAATGGCGCTGCTTTGGGGAATCTATTGCTTCTGGCGATATCGCAGACAGGTGCCGATGGTGGCATTCGGTGGTCTGGCTTATTCTGAGGACGAAGGCCGGTTCTATAATGCGATGGGCATGCAGGTGAGGCTTACTCCCATGCAGCAGCAACTGATGGAAATGTTCTTCCGTAGCGAGTCGCATCAGCTGACGAAAACAGAAATCTGTGATGCCCTTTGGCCCAAGAAAGACGATGCCAACGATACGCTCTATACGCTGATACGTCGCCTGAAACCCATCATCGAGGAGCATTCCGAACTTAAGATAGAATCAGACAGAGGACGTGCATACGAGCTGAAACTTAGATAGTTGGGCGGATGAGATGCTGATTCTGTTCATTATTGCAGCCGAGCTGTCATTGCTACAGTTTTTCCCCGCATTGTGAGCAATAATGGTCCTTGGTGCGTACCTTCGCATCACAACGTGGACAATGACCGTCTTTCGGCTTTTCTTTTGATTCGTCAATGATGTTTGCCGTAACGATGCCAGTGGGTACGGCAATGATGGTGTAACCCAGGAGCATGACGAAGGCTGAAAGCAACCGTCCTATGGGTGTGACGGGCGTGATGTCTCCATATCCTACAGTAGTCATTGTGACAATGGCCCAATAGACCGATGTGGCCAAATCTGTGAATTGTGTGTTGGGCTGGCCGCTCTCAACCATAAACATCAGTGTTCCCAGACAGGTGACCAGTATGAGCACAAACAGGAAGTAGACGGCAATCTTGGTAAGGCTCTTTTGTAGCGAGTGCATCAGGATGTAGCCCTCGTTGATGAAGCTGAACAGTTTGAAAATACGGAAGATACGGATGAAACGAATTGAACGCAGCAGGATCATGTAGCGTGCATTGGGCAGGAAGAAGGAGAGATAGGGTGGCAGTGTAGACAGCAAGTCGATGACTCCGAAGAAACTCAGCACGTAGTCGCGAGGACGGGGTGAGCAGTAGACACGGGCAATATACTCGACCGTGAAGAAGAAAGTGAGCAGATATTCCAGTATCTCCAGAACCAGCTTGAAGGTCTGGGCCAACGAGGGAATCGTCTCGATGAACGAGATGACGATGCTCAGCGAGATGGCAGTTATCAGGGTGATGTCGAAAATGCGTCCTGCCGGCTGCTCCGACTCGAACATGATGCTGTAAAGCTTTTCTTTTTCAAGCCAATGTGGTTTCTTCATACGGATGGATGTTTTTAATTTGGTTGCAAATTTACATCTTTTTTTTTGGAATTACCATTTGCTGCCTGTCTTTTTTAGCTTTTAGTGCAAGGTGACGTTTGCCGAGACTGATATAGTGTCAAAGAATCATACAACGAACTGTCTAATTATTAGACAATCTGCTTCCGCCAGGGTGAAAAACCTTGGCGGATTCGATTTATTGGGGTAACTTTGCAGTGTCAATTTAGACATAAGGACAAAAGAAAAAATAATAAAACATGAAGAGTTATTTCAGATTTCTTTCGCGCAACAAGCTATATACCTTAATTAATATAGCAGGGCTGGTGGTGTCGCTGATGTTCATCATCCTCATGGGCGACTATACATGGCGCCAATATAGCATCGACTCGTGGCATAAGAATGCCGATCGTATCTACCTGATGGGCAATGAGAAAATGTTCTTCATGTGGCCGCAGGCAGCAGAAGAGATCAAGAATCAATACCCTGAGGTGGAAAAGACCTGCTGCGTGTTGAGTGCTGACGGTAGAATCAAGTATGGACAGCAGGAAGTGAAATCAAAAGATGCACAGGAAGGTATCATTATGCTGGCTGATTCTACATTCTTCCAGTTCTTCGATTTTGATTTGGTGAAGGGAGACCGCCTGACAGCCCTTGATGCGCCAGACAAATGCATCATCACCGAACATCTGGCTAAAAGGCTTTTTGGCGATAGAGACCCCATCGGAGAATCATTACAGATAGTAGGCAATCGACATGTGCATATCGTTGATATCAACGGCACAGATCCTTACGACAGTACGTTGGTATATACCGTCAGCGCTGTTGCCAAGGATCTTGACCATACTGTCTTGCCTAACGAGACGCAGGTGATTGCGAGCATGGAGCGTTATCCTCAGGTGGTCGGCTATAGACTTGATAAAAATATGTTTGCTTATGCATCCACAGGTGGCATAAAGGCCTTTCTCATGCAGAAACCTAGCACGAACCTTGTGAACAAAAGAAAGCAAATACAAGATTACCTGCAAAAGAACTATACGAATGCATGGGGCAGTTATGAACTGAGTCTTACCCCGCTTACAGACGTCATGTTTGCACCACAGAATGAAGGTTTGGGTATGATAAAGGGCGACAAGACAAGGCTCCAGATACTGCTTGCAGCCGTACTGGCTATTCTCTTCTTCGCCATCAGTAATTATATCAATCTGACTGTCGCCAATACAGGCTTTCGTGCCAAGGAAATGGCGACTCGCAAGCTCTTTGGCAGCAGCCAACATGATATCTCTCTGAAACTGATAGTCGAATCGACGCTAATGGTAGCCTTCTGCTTTGTCGTGGGCTTTGCCTTAGCCTGCTGTTTTCAAGACGATGCATCCGCACTGTTCAAAGGAAAGATAGCACTGCTGGATGACATACGTCCAAGCACGATAGGTGTCTGTCTCGGTTTTGTCCTGCTGACTGGTATCATCTCTGGTATTATGCCTTCATGGCAACTCTCGCACTATCAGCCCATTGATATTGTGAAAGGTAGTTTTCGTTTTCGTTCCAAGATGGTTTTGGGCAAGGTGTTCGTCATCCTGCAGAATATCATCACCGTCACGATGCTGACTTCTGCACTCGTCATCTGGCTGCAATTGAACCATCTCATTCATGCACCTCTGGGCTATAACACCAAGAACCTCTACTATGTCTATGCCCCCCAAGGACAATTCCAGGCAGCAAGGAGTCTATTGGAGAAGATGCCGTTTGTCGAGGAGATAGGCGTTTTTCAAAATACGACATTCTCGAACTTAAGTTGGAGTTCTAATACTATTAGCCGTGGCGACAAAAAAGTCAATCTTCTATTGACCGATTTGGACAGTACAGCCTTCAGGCTTTATGGATTGGAGGTTTTGAAAGACTATGGTCTGACGGATGGTGGATATTATCTGAATGAGGAAGCCATGCGCCAGTTGGACTACACGGACAAAGATCGTGAGATAGACTGGGGTAGCGGGCAGAAGAGGCCTATAGCAGGCATTCTTCGCGACTTCCATCGTGTCAACGTGTTGCAAGATGTGCAGCCTTTCGCTATTCGCCTGCAGGACAATATGGAGTGGCCAGGCTTCTTGGTGAAGACAAATGGTGACAAGAAAGCAAAGACAACTTTTATAGAGATGGTTAAGGATTTAGGCTGTACTGAGTCTGAGGCAAAATGGCTTGTCTGTGGTTTGGAGGAGAGCATCGCCGAGACCTTCGAGGATCATCAGAACACATTGGACATCATCTCGCTTTTCACCCTCATAGCCATCGTCATCTCTGTGATGGGCTATATGGGGCTGTCGATTTTCTTTATCCGCCAGCGGCAGAAGGAGATAGCCATTCGCAAGGTGATGGGCTCGACATCGGGCGAAGTGCTGCTGTTGATGCTCCGCACGTTCTCGATCCCTATGCTGATTTCGTTTGTCATTGCTGTGCCTATCTCATGGTACATCATGACCGACTGGCTCAGCAACTTCAGTTATCGCATCGCGCTCAGCCCTTGGATATTCGCTGCTGCTGGGTTTACCTGCTTCATCATTTCCCTGCTCACCGTCATCATCCAGAGCTGGCGCGCTGCTTCTGAGAATCCTATTAACAATATTAAGACAGAATAAGTATATGAACGTATTAAAATCTCTCAATCAGCGTGGACAGCACAACTGGATCAAAATCCTTTGTCTGGCCACAGGACTGGCTACGGGCATTGTACTGATAGGCAAGGCAGGCTTCGAGCAGTCGTGGGACAGTTTCTTCCCAACGAGCGACCGTACCTACGTGGTCTATGAAGAAGTGATTCGCGATGGCGAATATCAGCACTACTCACAAACGGCTGGTGCTATAGCGCCTGGCTTGAAACGCTACTGCCCACAGGTGGAGGCGGCCACTCGCTATACACCAATAGCCTGGGATATGCCGATCGTGACTGACGACGACAAGCGTGTTCGTACCAACTTTGCCCTCGTAGATAGCTGTTTCTTCGATGTGTTCCCCTTCCGTGTGCTGGCAGGTAATGCCAAGAAAACGCTCAGTCAGGTGGACTGTTGTATGATTCCCCTCTCGCTGGCCGAGAAATTGGCTGGGAGTTCCAATCCTCTCAGCTTGGTGGGTAAGAAAGTGTACTATAACAAGCGCGGCAGCTGGGCCATCACCATTGGTGGTGTGTATGAGGATGTGCCTCTCAACTCTCGTCTGCACGGCATGGAGGTGATGGTGTCGATGCCCAGCATTACAAATATTATGTGGGACGGCCGCGAGAACTGGGTGGGCAATGATCGCTATTTTGGCTATGTGCGCCTGGCTGAGGGTGTAAGCCCCGACGACCTGAAACCCCAGATTAAGAAGATGCAGCAAGAAAACCTGCCTCAGGAGGAACTGAAGAAGGCTGGCGTGGATCTTGGCTTCTCCGTTGGTTCTTTGAGCGAGCATCATACGAATGATGATGCCACGCGCCGCATGACGTGGATTCTCTCCATCCTGGCTACTGTGCTCATTGGCTGTGCCGTGATGAACTACCTGCTGCTAGTGATTGGCGGTGTCAGCCGTCGGGCGCGCGAGATGGCTGTGCATAAGTGCTATGGTGCTGAGGCGCGTCATATCTATCTGCGTGTGATTGTGGAGAGTCTTTGCCATCTATTGCTGTCGTTGGTGCTCGCAGCTCTATTGCTGTTGGTGTTCAAAGACACCATCGAAGAGTTGGTAGGCGCACCGCTCCTGGTATTATTGCAGTTGGATAGCAATGTGCTTATGATCTCGCTCACTTGCCTGCTGGTGCTGGTGGTTACGGGCTTGGTGCCTGGTTGGATCTACACCCATATCCCTGTGACGGCAGCCTTCAAGAACTACAGCCACACGCATCGCTTGTGGAAACTCCTGCTGCTGGGCTTGCAGTTTGCTTCTGCCACCTTCCTCATCGTGCTGCTGATGGTGGTGGGCCGACAGTATCAGCTGATGGTGAACGATAATCCCGGCTATGATTACACCAATCTGGGAATGGTCGATATAGATGGTGTCTCGAAAGAGCAGCGCCAACTGGCTTACGACGAGTTGAGTAAGCTGTCATCTGTCGAGAATATCACGATGTCGTGTGTTGACCTGACCAAATATCAGAGTGGTGACAATATCTTCCTACCTGGTGACGACCGTGAGTATATGAATGTCTCAGACTGGTTCTACGTGGGTGATCACTTCTTCGATGTGATGCGTATTCCTGTGATAGCCGGTCGTACCTTTACGGAGCAAACTGACACGCTGCGCGAGGTGATGGTGAGTCGCCAGTTCGAAGAGAAGATGAAACAGTTGGCTGGCTGGGATCAGGCTTTGGGCAAGCAGATTATCTGCACCTCGTTCGACGGTCCTCACGCCATTGTGGGTGTCTTTGAGGATGTCCGTGTGGGTAGCATTTCCGATCAAGATACGCGTCCCTGTGTGTGCTTCTATAGTCGACGTGTTGACCAGATGCAGCATTTCACCATCCGTTTCCGCTCGATGGACGGACTGGAGGCAGCCAACAAGAAGCTCAGGGAGATAGCGACTGATAATCCCGATATCGAAATCGTGCCTTACAACCGGTTGATAACCAATCTTTATACCGATGCCCGTCGTTTCCGTAGTACGGTGATGATTGGTGGCTTGGTGGCGCTGGTTATTGCGCTGATTGGATTGATTGGCTACTTGGCTGGCGAGATGGCTCGCCGACAGAAGGAGATAGCCGTTCGTAAGGTGAATGGTGCCACCATCAACGATGTACTTCAACTATTCTTCGTTGACATCCTGCGTGTAGCGCTGCCTGCCGTTGTGATAGGTGTTTCTGGTGCCTGTTATGTGGCGCGTCTGTGGCTCGAGCAGTTCAGTGAGAAAGCCTCGCTCCTGTCGCCAGTCTATGCGCTGGGCGTGCTGTTTGTCATCGTCGTCATCTTTGGAGTGGTTTGCCTGAGCTGCTATCGTGTGGCCAGCAGCAATCCTGTTGATTATCTCAAAAACGAATAATAAATTTTAAAACGCTATAGTATTATGATTAAGCTTGAAAACATTCAGAAGGTGTTCCGCACGGAAGAGGTGGAGACCGTAGCACTGGGCGGCGTATCGCTCGAAGTAAAGAAAGGTGAGTTTGTAGCCATCATGGGGCCTTCGGGCTGTGGCAAGTCTACCTTATTAAATATATTAGGCTTGCTCGACAACCCCACCAGCGGCCGTTATTGGCTCGATGGTGAGGAAGTGGGTAAGCTGAAGGAGAGTCAGCGCACGAAGGTTCGCAAGGGGCAGATAGGCTTCGTGTTCCAGAGCTTCAACCTGATTGATGAGTTGAACGTAGAAGAGAATGTTGAGTTGCCATTAACCTATCTGGGCGTGCCAAAGAAGGAACGCAAGGTGAGAGTGGAAGAGGTACTGCGCCGTATGGCCATCAGTCATCGCGCACACCACTTCCCCCAACAGCTCTCTGGCGGTCAGCAGCAGCGCGTGGCCATTGCCCGTGCCGTGGTGATGAACCCCAAGCTGATCCTGGCCGACGAGCCTACAGGTAACCTCGATTCGAAGAACGGCTTGGAGGTGATGCAGCTGCTCACCCAGCTGAACCAGGAGGGAACCACCGTCCTGATGGTGACTCACTCTGAGCGCGATGCTGGCTACGCCCAACGCGTCGTCAATATGCTCGACGGTCAAGTGGTGCCCGAAGTCAGCCTGTAAGTTTCCTGATGTCACCTTTTGCTTCCGTAAACTGTTGTGAATAATCACTCAACCCTCGAACATTTGTTCAGGCTTTTACCCTCGGCAGATATTTCCTGGTATCGCCGAGGGTTTTTTCGCGGAACTTTATGTTACCATCGGGCTTGCTATTATGGTTCGGAGTTCTCATCGGGCGTCGCTGTGTTCTGCTCATAGATGAACATTTAAAGCCGTTTATTTTGCGTTAAGGCGAGGAGATTTTGCGTATAGGCGCAAGGTGTTTTGCGTATAGGCACAAGGTGTTTTGCGTATAGGCAAAAGCAAGTTTAAGCCAGCCTCTTACCCGGAGAGCCTTGCCCAAAAACCAAGTAACCCCGTACTAAAGGCCTTTCGAAAGCCTGTTGCTGAAGAATACACTTGGCACCTCATGAAGAAACGCCCAACTGGAGAAAACAAGAAACAGTCGGGAAAAGAATCCTTGCAGTCGTACAAAGGTAAGGATGTTACTCGGAGTCAGGTGGTGAACCGAGTGGTTTTTGTTGCAATAACTATAGGTGGGAGTTTTTCGGCAACGAAGTGATGGGTGGTGAACCGAGTGGCTTTTGTTGCAATAACTATTCAGTTCATTAACGGGAGTCCTCATGCTCCCCTGCAAAACCAATGGGAGTCCTCACGCTCCTCAACAAAACGGAGAATTACAAGCTTGTAATATAAGACTCATGTACCCACGACTGAATAGTTGCCTGCTGCAGCTTTGAACGCAAAAAAATGTTAAACTTATTGGTCGTCATGCAAGTTTTCCATAGTGTCTGAATTATATATATAGAAAAAGATGTAATTTTGCCTTCGCTTCAAAGGCAACAGATAAAAGGACAGCAAGTAGAACGGAAAAGACGTGAAGAAGTATTTATTGATATTTGCCTGCGTGATGGCTGTGGTGCTGAATGCGGGAGCTCAGGAGTATTTCCCTTCAGCTGCCGATTTTGCCCGGCTGTATGTGGGTCCTGTGGAGCCCCAGTACCAGTTGTCGTTGTGGAACGATATTCCCTATTACAAAGGCACGCCAAGCATGTATCGTGGCCGCATCAGCTATTACGGTGTGGTTTACGATGATGTGCAGCTTCGTTTTGACCAGCTGGAGCAGCGGGTTGTGGTGCATTCTCCAGTGGGGAATGTCTGTTGTATGCCTGAGCAGCAGCACGTAGAATGGTTTGAAATGGACGGCCGCCGGTATGTGCACGATCCTGAGGACGGCTCACGCTATGCATCGCTGATCTACGACGGCAGAGGGAGCAACGGCATCCGTCTGTACCACTGTGTGTGGAAGGTGGGCAACGGTGAAAACACCTTTGGGGGAAACAGATACCTGAAGGTACTCAGCACCAAAGAGCACTATACGCTCATGACCCCAGCCGGAGAAACGTATCATGTGAAGAACGCCAAGGACGTGGCAAAGCTGTTCCCTGAGCAGAAGGTGCAGATCAGGCAGATGGCCAGCCGCAACAGGCTCTCGTTCGCGAAGGATGAACGTGAGGAAAGCCTTGCAAGGGTCGTTGCTGCTGTTTCAGGCACTCCTCTGCCTGGTGTGCCGAGCCCGTTGCCGGTAGCCGCAGCTGAACCCGTGAGGCCGGTGACTCCCGCTGCCCCTGTTGATGAAAGTGCGTTGGTCAGGGGTATTCCTGTGATTGACAGCGACACAGTCACCATGGCCACAGCATCGTCAAGAACAAGGACATACGTGGTGCCGGGCGTGAGGAAAGCCAAGGCCAGTGTTGCCGACGACCAGGAGCTGTCGGAGATTGTGGTGGTGGGCGGCCGTCCATCGGCGGTGAGAATCACGACAATGGGCTCGGAGAAGTTCAAGCCCCAGCTGCTGAAGAACATCCCGTCGGCCTTCGGCGAGTCGGATATTATGAAGATAGTGCTCACGTTGCCTGGCGTCACCACCGTGGGCGAGGCTTCGAGTGGATATAATGTGCGGGGTGGCGCCACCGACCAGAACCTCATACTGTTCAATGGAGGTACGGTCTATAATCCCTCGCATCTGTTCGGACTGTTCACGTCGTTCAATTCCGATGCCGTGGAGGATGTGGAACTCTATAAGTCGAGCATCCCCGTGGAGTATGGCGGCAGGATCAGCAGCGTGCTGAGGGTCAGCTCGAAGGAAGCCAATATGCAGAAGCTTACGGGTTCGGCAAGCATCGGTGCGCTGACCAGCAAGGCTAACCTGGAGATACCTGTGGTGAAGGATCATGTGTCGCTGCTGCTGAACGGACGTACCACCTATAGCGACTGGATGCTGGGGCAACTGTCGGAGAAAAGCGGCTACAAGAACGGTTCAGCCAACTTCCACGACCTGGGCGGCGCGCTGACGTGGAAACTCAGCAGCATGCATCGCCTGAAGGTCTTTGGATACTGGAGCAAGGACAGGTTCTCGTTCAGCTCGCAGGACAAGTACGGCTACCAGAACCGTAACATCTCAGCCGAGTGGCGCTCGATGCTGAATGAAAGAATAACGGTGACACTTTCCTCGGGACTGGACCACTATGACTATTTCAACGAGGAACGTGCTACGCCCACGATGGCAGCCCGGCTGAGCTTCGGCATCGACCAGTTGTGGGGAAGGCTGCATGTGCGTCACCGCCTGACGGAGGGTCAGGTATTCAACTATGGCCTCTCTGTGCAGCATTACAACGTACAGGGCGGGAAGTATGAACCCGTAGGCAGCGAGTCGTTCATCAAGGCAGAGCAACTGCAGAGGGAAAAGGCTCTTGAGAGTGCTGCATACATAGACTATGAACGTTCGCTCACCGAGAAGCTGTCGGTGACCGCCGGAGTGCGCTATACCATGTTCAATGCGCTGGGGCCACGTGACGTCAACCACTATTATGAAGGCGAACTGCCCTTGGAGGAGACTCTGCTGGAGACCCGCCATGAGACAGGCGTCATCAAGACCTATCATGCTCCGGAACTGCGCCTGTCGGCACGCTATGCCCTCAGGGAGAACCTTTCGCTGAAGGCAGGGTTCAACACCATGCACCAGTATATACACAAGGTGTCGAACACTTCCATCATGTCACCTACGGACATATGGAAGCTCTCCGACCTGAACATCAAACCTCAGAACGGCTGGCAGCTGGCTTCCGGCATCTATTATGAGACAGAGGACAAGGAATACGAGTTCTCGGCAGAGGTGTACTACAAGCATATTGACGACTACCTGAACTACCGCAGCTCGGCGGTGCTGCTAATGAACCCGCACCTGGAAACCGATGTCATATCGACCAAAGGGCAGAACTATGGCATAGAGCTTCAGGCAAAGAAACCTACAGGCAAACTGAACGGATGGGTGAGCTACACATTTGCACGCTCCAGGCTGCGCCAGGACGACAAGCGGGTGGCCATGCCCCTGAACAACGGCGAGTGGTATCCCTCGGAATACGACAAGCCTCACGAGGTAAAGGCGGTGCTGAACTACAAGTTTACCGAGCGATACAGCCTTTCTAGTAATTTCAACTATTCCACCGGACGGCCTACCACGGTGCCCGCAGGAAAATACTACGACGAGCACAATCAGAGACTCATGCCATACTATACCGACCGCAACACATACCGCATACCTGACTATATGCGTCTGGATCTGGCGTTCAATATCGAGCCCACCCACAGGCTCACGTCGTTCCTTCATACGTCGTTCTCTGTTGGTGTTTATAATGCCCTTGCACGCAGAAATGCCTATAACATCTATTATCTCACTGAGGGAGATGAGATCAAGGGGTATAAACTGTCGGTATTCGGCACAGCCATTCCGTACGTCTCACTGAATATACGCTTCAACTAAAGATATGATGAAACAGAAGAAACCGATATATTTCGTGCTATACCTCTTGGCGGGCGTGTGTACGTTGTCAGGCTGCATCGAGGAATACGAAGCAGATATTCCTGATGAGGAATCCCATCTGCTCGTCGTTGAAGGGACAATATGTTCGTCTCAGTTGAATGTGTTCTACCTGTCGCGTACACAGGGACTCAACACCACCTATGCAAGCGGGAGAGAATGGGGGGCTAAAGTATCAGTGCGCGGAAGCGACGGCACGGAATTCAATGCACAACAGCATTACGACTGGGGAATCGAATCCTACCATGGAAACGACTTGGGACACATGCCGATGGTGACCAATGGAGGCTACACCTGCTGGATTGACACCCTTTACCCCGATGTGGAATATTATCTGCACATCGAGGTGGATGGAGATGTGTATGAATCGGTACCGCAGAAACCGCTGCCTACCGAGAAGTTAGTAGAGGTGAGAGGTGTGCAGAACACCCCGGAAAGCAACATCAACGTGCTCGTCACACCTGAAGCCCCTATTAACCCCGAACGGACGAATTACTATTCATGGACATTCGATGAGACGTGGGAAGTGCATTCTGACTACACTACCACTCTCTTTTTCGACATAGCTACAATGAAATGTATTCATAAACTAAACCAGTTTCCCGAGCGGGGATGGAAAGATGGGTTCAGCAAGACTATCATGGTGGGTGCCAGCCATAACTACGAGGGACAGCACATCAAAGGATTCAAGATATATGACATAGACCGTAGCAACGAGCGGATGTTCCACAAGTATAGCGGACTGGTTCACCAGCGCGCCATAACAAAAGCAGAGTATGAATACGAACTGGCACGCCGTCAGGCCGGTACAGAGATGGGCGGACTGTTCACTCCGCAACCGTCAGCCCTTCCGTCGAATATCCATTGCCTGACATCACCCAACAAACGCGTCATAGGATTTGTGGGATGCTCGATGAACACGAGCGAACGCAGGTTCTTCCTCCATGCCAAGGATTTCTCCATCTACCGTCCTCCACGAAGAGACACACGCTGGTGGCTGGAAGACTGTACCTTGGAAGATTGCAAGAATATGGTAGAAAAAGGCATGTTCCTGTGCGAATGGCTGGACGAAAGAATGTCGTCGCCCAATGGCCAGCTGCGAACGGCATGGGCATTCGAATATCAACTCGATGTCAGGAGTAAAGGAGCCTATATAGAAGAACCTGAGTTCTGGAATATGGAAGAAAGGGAAGGTCATGAAGATAAATAGAAGGATATTATCACTGGCGATTGCATTGGTGGGGACCCTGCACACCCTTGCAATAAGCATCGATACAGACCGCACATGGTATGTTGCTGGCGAGGCAATGAAAGTACGTGTGACTGCCGGCAATGCATTGATAGCCTATGCCGAACTGTGCGACACCTACAACCTCGCTGCCGGCGTCGTGGTGGGTCTGGAAGGTGGAACTGGTGAAGGGACGATAGAGCTACCGTCCAACCTTCACAGCGGCTACTACGTGCTGTCGGTCTACACCCGTGACAATCCTACCGTGTCGCGCCGGCTGGTGGCCATCGTCAACCCTCTCCATAAGAGCATGGATGACGATATAGAATGGGTTGAGGCCACCCACCCCGACTCGCTCTTTGCAAAGCGAAACGAGGCAGCACAATCCCTTGACCCGATTGTAAAGAATGTGGACGTGCGCGAGACGGAAGGCCATATCATTAAGGCGCGTGTGAAGAATGTCAATAACGGTCATACATTCAAGGCCAACCATATCCTTCCCTCACTCAGTATCGTTGGCAAACAGATACACTATTTCGAGGGAAAGATGGTCAACGACTCCACAGCCGTCTTCTATACCTTCGGTATTCATGGCAAGCAGCCATTAGTGCTATCGGCCATGTCGATTACCGGTGTGAGTTTGCCCATTGAGATGATCAGCCCATTTGCAACCCTGCTTCCGAAGAAGCTGCCCCATCTGGTGTTCCATTTCGACCGCAACGAGGTGGAAGCCCGTTCCCTTGACATGCAGCGACACCAGATGGCCATTGCACCGGCCAAGCGTGAGCTGCAGCTGGGCGATTATGCGGATGACACGGCTGAGGAAGGAGTACCCTTGGACTATGACGAGACCGTGTTTGGCGCAAAGCCTGACCTCACCTACAATCTTGACGAGTACAGGCAGTTCTTCACCATCAGGGAGGTGCTGCTTGAATACGTGAACTGCGTGAGGAGCACAAAGATCAATGACCTGCCCCAACTGATAGTACGCAGAGAGCAGGACTCTTTCATCAGTTCATGGCCGGCAATGGTGCTTATCGACGGCATGCCCGTCATCGACATTGAACGGCTGCTTAACTACGATGCACGTCGTATTCACTATATCAATATCTATGGTGGACAGTATACTTTCGGGAATGGCATACACAACGGCATACTCTCGTTTATCTCACGCTCGGGTCGACTCACCAACTATCCAACCGAACCCAACGTTCAGTATCTGGTGTATGAATTCCCATGATGGAAATGCCGGCGGCAGATTTTCCTTCCATTTGTAAAGTGTTTCAAGTCTTTTAAAAAACATGCCAAACATTTGGCTGTTTTGCAAAATCTTATTACTTTTGCAGCAAACTTTTCGGCAGAACGAAAGCAGAGGCGTTATACAACACCTTGCAGAGGTTAGTTATATAGAAGCGTCAAATGAACAAAAACACATGAAACGTATTGTATTCTCATTCGCTGCTCTGTTTGTGGTATTAACGGCTGCAGCCCAGTTAGAGGTTAAGGAGTTGAAACTGAGTAACGGCATGACCGTATGGCTGAACGAAGACCACTCTCAGCCGAAGGTGTTTGGTGCGGTAGTCGTGAAAGCGGGCGCAAAAGACTGTCCAAACACGGGTATTGCACACTACTTCGAACACATCATGTTCAAGGGCACTGAGCGTTTGGGAACTATCGACTACAACCAAGAGAAGCCCTGGATCGACAGCATCTCTGCACAGTATGACCTGCTATCGCAGACCAAGAATGAGGTGGAGCGAACCAAGATTCAACAGCACATCAACGAGCTGAGCCTGGAGGCTGCTAAGTATATGATACCCAATGAGTTCAACCGTCTCATTTCAAAATATGGCGGCAGTGGACTGAATGCAGGCACCAGCTACGACCTCACCTTCTATCATAATTTCTTCATGCCTCAATTCATCGAGCAATGGTGTTGGCTCAACGCTGAGCGCCTGATGAAACCTGTGTTCCGCGGTTTCCAGGGCGAACTGGAGAATGTTTACGAAGAGAAGAACCGGGCTTCTGATAATATGTCGGGTGAGGTTCAGGAGAAGGTTTTCGGCACCGTGTTCAAAACACAGCCTTACGCCTACCCCGTTATCGGCTCGACCGATAACCTGAAGAACCCACGGCTCTCGGACATGGCAGAGTTCTTCAAGAAGTACTATGTAGCCTCAAACATGTGTCTGATTCTTTGTGGTGACATCACACCCGATTCCACGCTGACAGCCCTCCTGGAGCAAACCTTCGGAAGGGTGCAGACAGGTCCTGTGCCAAAGCGCGGCTACAGTCCCATGCCTAACATCAATGAAGGTGAGAAATGCGAAATAAAACTGTCCATTCCCCTTATTGGCATTGAAGCACTGGTATATAAGGGTCCGACAGAGTTTGAGCCTGATGCCAACGCGCTCGATATGGCCAATGCTTTGCTGTCGAACGGTAAAGCCGGACTGCTCGACTCGCTGATGAATGAGCACCAGTTGATGCTAGCTGCTGCCACAAATGTGGGACTCGACGATGCCGCCGGTACAGCTTTGGTCGTCATTCCAAAACTGTTTGGCAAGATGAAGACTGCAGAGGAACGTGTGATGACACAGCTAAAAAGGGTGATGGACGGCGACTTTAGCGAGGCGCAGCTTGAAACCTTGAAGCGTGAGAAGGTGATGGAAGCACAACAGGAGCTGGAGACCATCGACAGCAGGGCAGAGAAACTTGTAATGCTATACTCCAAGGGAAAGAAGTGGCAGGATCTGCTCAACAAAATCGAAGGTATCAAGCACGTTACTAAGGCCGAAGTGGTGGCAGCCGCAAAGAAGTATTATGGTGCCAACTACATCACACTGTCGAAGAAATACGGTACACCCGACAAAGAAACACTCAAGCAGCCTGGCTACAAACCTATTTCTCCCAAAAACACAGATGCCAAGTCGGCCTTCGCTCTGCAGCTGGAACAATTGCCCGTAAAGGAAACAGCGGTACGAACAGTTGATTTCGAGAAAGATGTCACCACACGCAGGCTCAACGAACACGCCATCTTATACTATAAGCAAAACCCCATCAACGATATTTTCACGTTCACCCTGCGTTATAAGGATGGGAAAATCCATTCACCTATGCTCGATGTACTGGCTCCCTATCTGTCGGCTCTCGGCACCGACTCCCTGAAGAAGCAGCAACTAGAAAGTGCCTGGCAGCTCATAGGTACTTCGATGAGTATAGAAGCAGGCGGCAACACTTTCGCATTTAAATTGACTGGTCCTGACAGCGAGCTTAAGCCTGCATTGAAGCTGCTGGCTCACTTCTTGCGTTCGGCCAAGGGCGACAATCACGCACTCGACGAAGCAAAAGATGCCGACAAAGTGACTCGCAAGGGCTTTGGCAAGCAGAAGGACGATGTGCTGAGCCCTGCCTTGGAGCGCATACTCTTTGGCGACAAATCAACCTATCTCAACCAACTCTCCAAGAAGGAAATCAAAGCGCTGAAAAGCGAAGAACTGCTCAGTCTCTTCCGGGAGTTACAACAGTATGACTGCGAACTGTTCTATTGTGGCCGCCAAGCTATCGACGATGTGGTGAAGGCTTCGCAGCAGTCATTGCCGTTGGCTCAATGCACCAAGCCTCAGATAGACACTTTCCGTCCAATGCAGCAATACCAAGAACCCACCGTATTCTTCTACAATGTGCCCAAGTCGCGTCAGAACTATGTGGTTAGCTACGACGCCATCAGCCCGCTCCCAACAATTGGACAGCGCGCTAAGTTCAGACTTTGGAACGAGTATTTTGGTGGCGGCATGTCGTCAGTACTGTTCCAGAATGTCCGTGAGTTCCGTTCGCTTGCCTATAGCACCAGTGGACGTAGCTACACAACAAGTCTCGCGCGATATCCCAACGAGCTGTTGGGTTACATCACAGCCACTGGCACGCAAGCCGATAAGACTATTGAGGCCGTATCAGTCATTGACTCACTGCTGCGCCAGATGCCAATGAAGGAAGAGAACCTCTTTGCCGCCCGTCAGAGTGTGCTTAGCGACATCCAGAACGACTATCCCACCTTCCGGGAAATGAACGCATACGTAGCCAACCAACGCATGAAAGGCTACACCAGCGATCCTTATGCCGAAACTGCACGAATACTGCCCTCAGTCACCACGCACGACATTGAGCAGTTCCACCAGCAATACATCGCGTCCAACCGGAACCGCGTCTGGATAGTTATCGGTGACAAGAAGCTCACAGACATGCATGCCCTCTCCCGCTACGGCAAGGTTGTCGAGCTGAAGAAGGAAGAGATATACAGATAGAAAACGGTTATAGCAATTCGGGTAGCTGGTAGAGCTTGGTGCTGTTGCTGCCCTTGATGAGGATGCAATAGCCCTGTGGCTGTTCCTGCGCAAGGACAGCCTTCACTTCGTCTACATCGTGGAACTTGCGGAACTCAGGGCTGTCGATGGCGGCGAACTCGTCGCCTACGAGCCATACTTTGTCCAATTCCATCTGTCGCAGCTGATCCACCGTCTTCTGATGCTCTTTGTGGCTGCTGTTGCCCAATTCACGCATGTCGCCCAGGATAGCCATCTTGGGCTTTGACTCTATCAACTGGAAATTCTCCAGAGCAGCTCGCATGCTCGACGGGTTGGCATTATAGGCATCCACAATGAGGCGGTTATGCGCTGTAATGGTAAGTTGCGAACGGTTGTTTGATGGGACATAATCGGCTAAGGCCTCACAGATGAGACAGGGATCCACAGCAAAGTTCAGTCCCACAGCAATAGCTGCCATCAGATTGTCGATATTATAGGCGCCGATGAGGTGTGTCTGAACTTCATACCACTTCACTTCCTCGCCCTTGTCTTCCAGGTTAGAGTCTGACTCACGCCAACGGAACTTCAGGAACGGGTCGCAGCCTATGATCTCACCATACGTGCAGCCCTCCACATTGTCTGGATTGGTGCTATAGGGAGCCACCCAGACATTGTCAGGCAAGATGTCCACCAATCGTTCATTATCAGCATTAAGGAATACCAATGACTCGCCACGCCGACCCAGATAGTCGTAGAGCTCTCCCTTGGTCTTCACCACGTTCTTGAACGAGCCGAATCCCTGCAGGTGAGCACGTCCCACATTGGTAATCAGACCACATGTCGGCTCGGCTGTTTCTGCCAAGGTCTTGATGTCGCCAGGATGGCTGGCGCCCATCTCAATGACGGCTATCTCGTGCTCATCTGTCAGACGGAACAGGGTCTTGGGTACACCTACATCATTGTTAAAGTTACCCTGAGTAAAGAGCACGTTGTACTTTTTCTGCAACACTGCGGCTATCAGCTCCTTTGTCGTTGTCTTGCCGTTCGTGCCGGTAATACCAATAACAGGGATGTGGAACTGACGACGGTGCTCGCGTGCCAGAGCCTTGAAGGTCTGAAGACTGTCGTCGACACAAATCAGACGTCCATCAGGATTCTCTTGACTTTCCAAAATCTCCTTATTGTCGATAATGGCGTAGCTACAACCTTTCTCCAGGGCAGCAATGGCAAATTTGTTGCCATCGAAAGTATCGCCTTTCAATGCCAGAAAGATACTGCCTTCCGGGCAGTTGCGGCTGTCGGTAGTAATACAGGGATGCTCCTTGTAGAGCTGGTATAGTTCTTTGATGGTCATATACGATGAATAATGATGTGTAAAAGAGCGAAAAAGGCTGCGCATCAAGATACGCAGCCTCTTACTACTTTCATATAGGATGATAGATTACTCGGCAACAAGCGTGAAACGCTTGAAGGCGACAATCTTCAGCTCCTTGTCCTGCTGGCTGAGCCACTGGGCAACAGTAGCCTTATCGCCATCGCCAAACTGGAACTCCTGATCAATGAGGCAGTTCTCCTTTAGGAACTTCTGCACACGTCCCTTGGCAATGTTCTCAATCATCTGCATCTTCAGCTGAGCCTCGCCTTCTACCCTTGCATCGGCAATTACCTTGCGAGCCTCTTCTGCCTGCTTTTTGGTGAGCCAGCCTTTAGCCATGTTGCTCTCAATGTGATCTTCGGAATCAACGAGGTTGGGGTTGATGCCAGCCTTCTTGAGCTTCATCTCAACGAACTTCTCAATCTGCTCGAGCTTGGTCTTCTCAACGGCAGTCTTGTACTCCTCGTCCAGGATTTTCTGGTCAACACTCTTGGCATCGAGAGCCACGGGCTTCATGGCAGCAACCTGCATAGCCACCTTGTGGCCGGCGTCAACATTCTCCTTGTTGGTCTGAACCATCGTGCAGAGCATGTGCTTGCCCATGTGGTCGTAAACCTCCACATTGCCGCCTTCGAGAATATTGTAACCGTCGAGTTCCATCTTCTCGCCTGTGATACCTGAACGCTGGGTAACGATGTCCTCAGCCTTCTGGCCATTGATTTCAAGTGCCTTCACCTCGTCGAGTGTCTTCACCTTGGCAGCCACTGCAGCATCAAGGATGGCCTGAACCATAGCGATGAAGTCGGCACCGTTTGCCACGAAGTCGGTTTCGCACTTCACAGCCACCATAGCAGCAAAGTCATCCACTTTCTTCACGAGCACGCAGCCATTAGAGGTCTCACGGTCAGAACGCTTGGCAGCGATAGCCAATCCACGCTCACGGAGCAGTTCCTTAGCCTTGTCGAAGTCTCCTTCAGCCTCGGTCAGCGCCTTCTTCACGTCAGCCAGGCCGGCACCCGTCATGGTGCGGAGCTTCTTGATATCATCCATACTTACTTTGTAAGCCATAATTCTTTGTTTTATAATGCACAATGCGTAATGCACCATGCACGAATGAAGGCTGCGCCTGTTGATTCTTTTTGTTTGATTCGTAATTCACAATGCAGTCAGCACGGCGCAGCCAATTGTGCTTTGTGCACTGTGAATTGATGAATTATTCAGCGGCGGGAGCCTCTTCCTCGGCGGGAGCAGCCTCAGCGGGAGCAGCCTCCTCCTTGCGTGCACGGCGTGCAGCACGTTTCGGAGTCTTTTCCTCTTCTTCTGCCTCTGCCTGAGCCTCAGCAGCCTTCTCGTCGGCTTTCTCTGCCTTGCGCTCTTCAAGACCCTCGGTGATAGCGGCGCAACAAGCGTTCAGAATCACCTCTACAGAGTCCTTGGCATCGTCGTTGGCAGGGATAATAAAGTCGATGTTCTTAGGATCGCTGTTGGTATCGACGATAGCGAATACGGGAATTCCCAGACGATTTGCCTCGCGAACAGCAATATTCTCCTTCAGCACGTCAACCACGAACAGTGCGCTAGGCAGACGGGTCAGGTCGGCAATAGAACCGAGGTTCTTCTCAAGTTTGGCACGCTGACGGGTTATCTGCAGCAGCTCACGCTTTGAGAGGTTTCCGAATGTTCCGTCGCTCATCAGCTTGTCGATATTTGCCATCTTCTTCACTGCCTTGCGGATGGTGGGGAAGTTGGTAAGCATACCGCCGGGCCAGCGCTCAATCACATAAGGCATGCTGACGCTGGTGGCCTTCTCGGCGATTACTTCCTTGGTCTGTTTCTTAGTACCCACGAACAGGATCTTCTTGCCGCTCTTGGCAATCTGCTTCAGGGCTTCTGCTGCCTCGTCAATCTTGGCTGCAGTCTTGTGGAGGTCGATGATGTGGATACCGTTGCGCTCAGTATAGATGTAAGGAGCCATTGCAGGGTTCCACTTACGCTTCAGGTGGCCAAAGTGGCAGCCAGCCTGTAGCAATTGGTCAAAATTTGTTCTTGCCATTGTTTTGCTTTTTTCTTTAAAATGTTGTTTACTTTCTTTTTTAATTCTTTGTTGTTAGAATCAGCCCGATGGTAGTCGAAAAGAATCCAACGGGTTTAGATGCTAAACGTTGTCAGTTTCCTTTGGAACGTAACAAGCAAACAGAAAGGTGATCATAATGCCTTTTACCAAGTTGCTCATTACAGGTTCCTTCGGATTAACGCTTACTGAACTGGAAGCGGCGACGAGCCTTGGGCTGACCGGGCTTCTTACGCTCTACCTCACGGCTGTCGCGTGTCAGGAAACCAGCATCCTTCAGCTTTTTCTTGTCCTCTTCGTTCACCTTGACGAGGGCACGGGCAATAGCCATGCGGAGAGCCTGGCTCTGACCTGTAAAGCCACCACCGTCGAGATTCACCTTAATATCATACTTCTCGGCCACCTCGAGCAGGTTCAGCGGCTGCTTCACCACGTACTGCAGGATGGCAGAGGGGAAATAAACTTCCAAATCCTTCTTGTTGATCGTAATCTTACCAGTACCCTCCTGGAGATAAACACGAGCTACTGAGCTCTTGCGACGACCGATTGCATTGATTACTTCCATCTTTTCTTACTTTTTACTTTTAAACCTTTTCACCATTACTTGTACTGGTTGATATCGATAGCCTGTGGCTTCTGAGCCTCATGGGGATGCTCTGTACCCTCATAAATATAGAGGTTTGTCAGCAGCTGACGTCCAAGGGGACCTTTGGGCAGCATGCCCTTCACAGCATGGCGAAGGAACTTCTCAGTGCCATTGGGACGCTGACGCAACTCGGCAGGGGTCTGGAAACGCTGGCCACCGGGATAGCCCGTGTAGCGGGTATAGACCTTGTCTGTCTCTTTCTTACCAGTGAATACTACCTTATCGGCATTGATAAGGATCACATTGTCGCCGCAATCTACGTGCGGGGTGAAAGTAGGCTTGTACTTTCCACGGAGCAACTTGGCTACCTTCGAAGCGAGGCGACCCACCACCTGATCAGTGGCGTCGATGACAACCCACTCCTTCTTTGCTGTTTCCTTGTTAATGGAAATAGTCTTGTAACTTAAAGTGTTCATCTTTCCTTTTTTCTTTTACTAAAAAACAGTTTACTAAATAAATGTAATGTACGCGCAAAAGACTACATCCGAGATCCTGCTACGACCCAAAGGTCATCATGTTGCAAGAATACCCGGTTGCAAGTCTAACGAACGCATCCGTAGGTTTGATCCTAACGGGAACTTTGAGCTACTGATTCACGAACCGTCATGCCTGGCCAAAGACATCACTATTCACACAACAACTCACGGGGATTCTAAGTCTCTCCCCAAATAATCGGACTGCAAAGGTACTTCTTTTCTACGAAATAAATGGCGCGGACTTTCGTGAAGCCGCGCCATTTATAACTATTTAACGTTTTTTATGTTCTTTAGTCGTTCGTAAGTGTTTTATTTCATGAATTTGCAACTTACACGCGTATGGTCTTCACTTGTTGCTCGGGCAATGTAGAAACCGGCAGGCAGGTGACTCACGTTGATGCGGGCAGTACCGTTTTGGAGGTTGACAGTGGCCTGTTCCACAAGCTGACCGTCAGCCGAATAGATGTCAACGGAAGCGGTTCCGTTGTCCTCGCCGCGAAGCAACAGCTGCTGGTTGCCATAACGCAGGCGGAAACCGTTGGCAGAGCTGATTAGGGTGTTGTGCTCTATGCCTACTGTGGTCTGGTCTACCTGTGCCATATAGCTAGTCATCAGGTTGGGCTTGCAGATCGTGGTGACATTGGTGGTATAGACAGAAGGCGCTCCATCAGGGAATCGTGCTATGGTGGTACGCGCATCATGAGCACCATAGGTAATGGTGTTCTTCCAACTCTTATCAGCGGCCATAAGAGACATTTGTCCTCCGTCTCCGTCAATCTTGAACGATGCATGCAGGCCGTTGTCAGTAGTGGCACGCTTGTCGCACCATACAATCAGGTATCCATGGGGAGCAATCTTCGTATTGGCCTTCGTGTTCTCCTTGGAAATCTGATACTTCGTTGGTTTGTCCAGGTTATCAGTAAGATACATGCCTTCCACGTCGATCTCCTGGTCTGTAGTATTAAAGAGTTCCACCCAATCGCCTTTCTTTCCATACTCATCAATGTAGCTGTCGTTCGATCCGCTCACCTCGTTGATGCAGACAGGTGTTACACCTTGTGCCAGTTTCTCGGATTCAGACAAGGGGTCAAAATGAGCTTCGAGATAAACCACGCCCTTAGGCATGTCCACCTCTGGTTCACTGGTTACCAGTTTTGCCATCCTGTCATACCAGCCACTGAACTTATATCCGGCAGGAGCCTCGGCACTGAACTTCACAGGTGGGAACAACTGGCCGTCGAAGGCACCCGTAGGCACCATCTGGCCATTGACGAAGATGCGGGCGCCATTCACATTACTCTTCAAGGTAGCACGCTGTGCACTGGTGTTCTGAAGTTTTAAAGCCGTGTAGCCCTTCATGGCATTGATGGCTGTTGTGAGTCTGTTGTTCAGCTTGCTCTTCACTTCGTTGGCAGTACTTGATGCAGAGTTGGGCACAAAACCATTCCAGCTCCAGTATCCTTCCATATTCATGGCTGGCTCCACCCTTTTTAGCAGTTTGTCGATGATGGCGGCAGAACGGGTCTTTTCTAAGACGCTACCACCAATCAGGCAGTATGCATCAATAAACTGTCGACGGAAGTCATCGTTCTTCAGCAGGTTCTTGAACAGCGTCACAAAAGTGATGGTTTCCCTGATCCTGTTGCCGGAAGGATAGAGCTGGTCAAAAGTCCATACCTCCTTGCCGAAGAAATCTGAGAAGGAACTGTTGGAATTGAACGAATGGTCAAGGTCGAATACAACGAAGCGGAACTTTCCGTCGTCACGATGGCGGAATCCTTTGATGTTGTTCTTCGGCCAGTCATTATTGCCCAGATACAGTTCGATGGCCATATAATTAATGTACGCGTCAATGTCTAACAGATGTGTACGGATTTCGTTATAAGTGACAGGATCGGCAGCGTTGGCCGACAATGCCAGCAGATCTTCATAGGCATCGGCCGTTCCGCACTTTTGCACATAGTTGGAGTCTGGCGATATCTCGAACTGGTCTATCTCTTCTTCGTCCCAACCGTAGTTGGCATAGACATAATGCTTGTTGTTGGGTTCACGCACATTGAGCACGCCAATATATTCACCGTTGATAAACTCATGTACAGGCTGATAGCCCTGACAGTCAATGTTCAGACCTGAGCTCTCAATGATATACTGCAACGACGGGTCCTTGAAACGGCAAGTGTTGTCATTGCCGCCATTACGAATCTGCAACGTGCGATTGCGGATGTAGGGCTTCTGTTCAAAGAAGGGGTAGGGCAGATTCTTGTCACCGCCCATTTCCTTACTTCCTTTCAGCTTGAAGGAATGAGGTTCCCAGGCACGGCTCCATCCGCCACACATCTCCAGGTTCACATCTTGATTGAGTACCATCTCGCCGTTGGCATCAATATAGCTGAAGTTCACAGGGCGCTCCCAATCCATGTTCCAATTGCATTTGTCGCTTTGCCCGTTTCCTGGCCGTCCGTTAGGACCTTTTGCCATCACACCAAACTCCGTGCTGTAAAGGAAATCCCAGTCAGAGACCACAGAGACGACAGGCAGGTAGTAGTCCTGGTCACGGACAATATAGGACCGGGTAGTCACAGGCGATGGCAGGGCATCATTGGCAAAGAGACGCAGGCGCAGGCAGGTGTTCTCGTTAATCCGGAACTGTCCGTCCCGGCTCCGATTACTCTCTTCTGTAGGAAGCGAGCTGTCGATGGTATAGCGCAGTATTGCACCTGCAGGAATGTCGACACTGACGCTCAACGCTCCGTTAAACAGTTGTGAAGGCTGGTTCACCACGGGTGCTGCCAACTGACGGGTAAACACCTTGATGCCAGCGTTCGTCTCTCCGGGTGTAGGGGTATTGGTCACTCCCCAGGTGTCGCCTCCGTCAGTAGTACGAGCATAGCTGGTGCGTTCGTAGGAAGCAGGATATACTTCACGGGCAATCTCTTCACCGTCACTATTTGTCAACAGGATAGACCCGCCATCGGTATCCAGCTTGAACGGCGCATTTTGGGAAGCAATGCCGTTAGAGTCGAACCAAACTGTTCGGAAGCCCTTTGCCGGAACAATTCCCATGGAAAGGGGCATGGTCCACGGACCTTCTCCGTTAGTGGGATCACTGACCCTCAAGCCCACCAGGCTCACAGGCCGGTCAGTGGGATTATACAGTTCTATCCACCCGTCGAAATTGAAGGCCGGACTAAGGAACTGATCCACATTGGAAGCCATCACTTCATTGATGACCAGGGAACCAGGCTCCGCCTCATTATCGGTGACAAGCAGCATCAGCTTTCCCTGCTTGCCAGAACCGTCAGTGGCCGTTGCTGAGATGATGACATTGCCCTTGCTCCTAGCAGTTACCACACCGTCCGAACTGACTACAGCTACCTTCGTATTATTGGACGACCATTTCACCGAGGTCACAGTGGCATTGGCAGGAGTGATGGTGGCTGACATCTGAACCTGCTCACCAACAAACAACTGCGTCTGCGGTGCTGAAAGGGTGATGTTACTCACCTTAACCAATTCCCCGTAATACTCCAGCTTGAAGTTGTCTAGCACGGTGTAATTAGTACTTTGGTAGTCGCTGCACCTGACACCTATCATCACGTCGCCTTCTGCGTCAAACTCTATCTCGTTCCAATAAAAACCTTCATCAAAGGCAGCCAGTGCAGCTTCCTTCCCGTCGGGGTAATACTTTCCTCCATTCTCATAACAGCGATTGGCAGCATTGTAGTTGAGCGAGGCCGAATAAAGGCTCGCCAACTTCTTCTCCGCACCGCCGGCATAAAGTGAAGCCGTGATGCTCTCCGTCCCACCCTGATGAGCGGCAAAGGCTACGGAATTGTCGCTCATGCGATAGAATCCCTGTACGCTCAGGCGGTAATGTCCCTTTAACAACCCGCGCAACTGTTGGTGCAAGTCATAATTGCCATTATAGAAACTAATGCACTCCACCCTCACTTCCTGTGTTGAGGCATTGCTTTCCCACAGCCAGCCTTCCTTGTTGTTTCCAGTGAACTGTGGGTTCTGGATGTATCGATTGGTCACGTCCGACCATACCTTTTCGGCACTGACCGTCAGAGTGGTCAGCAAACAAGCCGCTATACAAACTAAAGTCCTTATATTCATCTTCTCAGGTGTAATTAGTATTTCGTGTGCAAAGGTACAAAGAAGCAGGCAAAACACCAAATTTTATTAACAGAAGTTTCGGAAGATCTCTGGAAGTAAAACGTCTCCTTCATCGCCGAGCGGTCGTTTCCTAGCGTTCCATAGGTGCCCAAGTGCTTCGCGGAGGTCTTGCACCGTCGGACGGAGCGTTTCTCTTCAAGCAGTCCAAGGCTGAGATCCAAGCAATCGAACGTCACGATCCAAGCCAGAGAACGATTCTCTTCTAGTAAGTGAACGCCACTCTGCTAGTAAGTGAACGTCACTCTGATAGTAAGTGAACGCCACTCTGATAGTAAGTGAACGCCACTCTGGTAGTAAGTGAACGCCACTCTGGTAGTAAGTGAACGCCACTCTGCTAGTAAGTGAACGCCACTCTGCTAGTAAGAGAGAAACAACCAAGCAAGAGAAACGTCAGAATTCCCGAAACTCTATTTACTCATTTTTAACTGCCCGGAATACGAACCAGCAGTGCATGGCCAAGGTGGTGATGAGACCGTAGTGACGGCGCATGACGTGAAAGCGTTCCATGAGCGAGGCACGGTGATTCCGGGTGGTGGCTCCTTCCTGCAGATAATTAGCCACCGTCATGTGAAGGTTTAGCAAGGGTACATCCTCCTTGGCGGCGGCTTTCATCACGCGGATGCACCAATCTACATCGGCAGAAAATCGGTACTGCAGGTCGTAAGGGGTAGCTATGGCAAAGTCGGTACGGGCATAGAAAGCCTGATGGCAAACAAGCATGCCCTGCCTGAACGACTTCCACGACAGTTGTTTTGGTGGCTGAAGACGACGGTGATGCAGGAATCGTCCTTCGGAATCCACGATATCAGTGTTTCCATAGAGCACGGCGGGAAGGGCGGGAAGGGCAGTTACTGCATCGACTATCCTTGAAACAGTATCGGCAGTGGGCAGGGTGTCACCGGCATTAAGGAAGCAGATATAGTCGCCTGTGGCAGAACGGAGGCCTTTGTTCATGGCGTCGTAGATACCGCCATCGGGTTCCGAGCTAACAAGCACCTTGTGTCCTCCGCCTCCTCCTCCTTCCAAGGAAACACCGTCAGTAGTGAAAGCATTGTTGCGTGCTATGTATTGATCAACCAACTGAAGTGTGCTGTCGGTGGAAGCGCCATCTATTATAAGGTGCTCTATGTAGGGATAGTCCTGACAGACCACACTGTCGAGAGTGGACTGAAGCACTGCCTCGGCATTATAGGTAATGGTAACGTAAGTGATGGTAATCATATCTTATAGTGCTGTCGGGCGATGGCTTCGTTGTAGATTTCTGTATATTTCAAGGCCACGCTCTGCTGAGAGTAGTATCGGTGAACCTTCGACAGGGCAGCCTGACTTAGGGCTTCACGATTGGCATCATAGAGCACCCAGCGAAGGCCACGGGCCAGGTCGGCAGCATCACGGTAGGTAGCCACATAGCCGTTCTTCTGGTGATCGATCTCCTCCGGTATGCCTCCCACTTTGAATCCTACGCAGGGCACACCGCATGCCATCGCCTCCATGATGGTGTTGGGCAGATTCTCTGACAGTGATGGCAGTACAAAGACATCGGCGGCATTATATACTTTGACTATCTGATGCTCATCGCTGACATAGCCCAAGGGGTAGGTCTTAAAAGGTAGCAGATGGCCCACCTCCTCAGCATGTCCGCCAAGGATGATGACGCCAGTATCTTTCACCATGTCGGGATATTGTTGAGCCAATTGCTGGCAGGCCTCAGCCAGGTAGTCCATTCCTTTATATCGGTTGGTCACCCTTTGTGAGACAAACAGCAGAAGCCGTCCGGTGGCAGGAAGCCCTAATTGCTGACGTGTCTCAGCCTGACTTGCCGGACGGAACACACGGGTGTTGATGGGGTTGGGAATATTGGAAATCTTCTGTCCGGCCAGCAAAGCACTCTGGCTGGCTTCAGAAGCCAGCCACCGGCTGCAGGCTACGAAGCTGATAGAGCCACTGGCCAGCAGCATCTTTTTCTTCTGCCATACCTTGGCGGCAAGGTCGTTCTTGGTGCCGTTTCCAGGCAGATACCAGCAAAAACCGCACTGGTTCCTGTAGCGGTGGCAGTCGAGGGTGAGGTGGCAGATAGCGGTGGCAGGCCATATGTCGTGCATCGTCCACACAACTGGCTTTCCGCTCTGAAGGATACGTCGTATGCCTCCTAACGAAAGCATTCCCTGGTTGATCCAATGCAGGTGGATGACATCAGCCTCGCGGAACTCCGGCAGATGGGTAATGTCGATGCCTGCATTGGCAATGTCAATGTCGAACAGGTGCTTTCGGGAGAAATGCAGTCGGAAGAACACGACCAGCCGTTCCCATACGAAAGGCCACTGCCGATACCAGCTGTTTCCGATTCCTACAACAGTAAGTCTTTCACTCATTGCCTTGTCTTGCAAGATATTGGCCACAGCCCGGTCGCGCACCAACATCTTGGCCTTCACGCCATTGTTGTTCAGTGCTTCCATCAGGCGTCCTGCTGCCACAGCGGCACCCCCGGCCTTCTCGCTTGTGTTGACAATGAGTACTCTCATGTGCTTCCTGCTACTGTTTGGCTGCCTTGCGGGCTTCTTTTTCTCGCCGCTTTGCTTCGCGGCGGGCTTCCTTCTCGCGTTTGCGCTGTTCCTTGGCCAGTTGCTTCTCGCGTTTCTTCTGCTCTTTCTGCAGTGCCTTCAGTTCCTTGGCACTCTGCTTGGCAGCTTCCTCTTCAGAGGCAGCTTCCTCCTTCGCATTCATGGCCTCCTCTAACTTCTCGCGTAACATCTCCTTGTCAAAGGTGATCACCGTGCCGAAGAGTCCTACCGACAGCATCTGATCCTTGCCGTCATAACGTACAGAGGTGGTGTTGAAGAGTCCATAGTTGTTGACTTTCAATTTCGAATTGAGCGCCAGCTCCACGGTCTTCGTCACAACATTCTTGCCAATCTTCGTCAATATGTTGTCACCGAACTTCTCAGTAGCCTCTTCGTCCACATACTCCTTGATGGCCTTCATCATGGCCTCCTTGTGTGCCTCTTTGTCGGGCACAATGAGTGCCATCAGAACGGCAATGAGCAGTACGATGGCTAAAACCAGTAATTTCTTCATCTTCAAATATCAATTGTCAATTATTTCCAAACATGTCCTGCGAACCGTGGTCTATGTGCGTCACCCGGTCGTTCAGCTCAGCCAGTTTGCCGCTGTTCCATCGGTCGGTAGTTCCTACCAGGTAGCCCGTGATGCGCTGCAGCTTGTCAATGTTCTTCGAACCGCACTTTGGACAGGCTTCCAGGTGATCGGCAGCATTCTCGTAGCCGCAGTCCATACAGCGATTACGGTTGTGGTTCACACTGCCATAGCCCATGTCCAGCCGGTCCATCATGTCTACCACGCTCATGATGACCTGCGGGTTATGAGTAGCATCGCCGTCAATCTCAACGTAGAAGATATGACCGCCACGTGTCAGGTTGTGGTAGGGGGCTTCCACCTCGGCCTTATGGCGTGCGGAACACTTGTAATAGACAGGCACGTGGTTAGAATTGGTATAATAGTCACGGTCGGTAATGCCTTTAATCACTCCAAACTGCTTGCGGTCCTTCTTCGTGAACTTGCCGCTGAGGCCTTCGGCGGGCGTGGCGAGGACAGAATAATTGTGGTGGTAGCGTTCGCAGAAGTCATTCACCCTGTCACGCATGTAGGTCACAATCTTCAGTCCTAGCTCCTGGGCTTCCTCGCTCTCGCCGTGGTGCTTGCCGGTAAGGGCTACCAAGCATTCGGCCAATCCTATGAAGCCAATGCCCAGAGTGCCTTGGTTGATCACGGATTCAATCGTGTCGTTGGCCCCCAGCTTGTCGGCACCTATCCACAACGAGCGCATCAGCAGTGGGAACTGCTTGACGAAGGCTGTCTTCTGGAACTGGAACCGTTCATCGAGTTGCTTGGCTGTTACCTCCAGCATATGGTCGAGTTTGGCAAAAAACGTGTTGATGCGTTTCTGCTTGTCCTCTATATCCATGCACTCAATGCCCAGCTTCACAATGTTGATAGTAGAGAAGCTCAGGTTGCCGCGTCCTATGCTGGTCTTCGGCCCGAAGCGGTTTTCAAACACACGGGTGCGGCATCCCATGGTGGCTACCTCGTGCAGGTAGCGCTTAGGGTCATCGGCATGCCACTCGTCAGTCTGGTTGAACGAGGCATCGAGGTTCAGGAAATTAGGGAAGAACCTCCGTGCAGTCACCTTACATGCCAGCTGGTAGAGATCGAAGTTGCGGTCTTCGGGCAAGTAGTTCACTCCTCGTTTCTTCTTCCATATCTGTATAGGGAAGATGGCCGTCTCGCCATTGCCCACACCCTCATAGGTCGAGAGCAGAATCTCTCGCATCACACAGCGTCCCTCGGCACTGGTATCAGTACCATAGTTGATAGAAGAGAACACCACCTGGTTGCCGCCACGTGAGTGGATGGTGTTCATGTTGTGGATGAACGCCTCCATGGCCTGGTGTACACGTCCAACGGTCTTGTTGATGGCATGCTGCTGTGCACGTTCCTTGCCCGTCAGACCGTCAAGAGGCTTCTTGATATAGTCCATCAGCGGCTCGTCATACAATTCCTTATAGTTCTCACCGTTCAATTCCTCCAAAGCCTTCAGCTCTTCAATGTAACTCATCCGCACGTAGGGCGCGAGATAGAAGTCGAAGGCCGGGATGGCCTGTCCGCCGTGCATCTCATTCTGTGCACACTCCATCGAGATGCATGCCAGCACCGAAGCCGTCTCGATGCGTTTTGCGGGACGTGAGGCCCCGTGGCCGGCAATGAATCCGCAATTCAGGATATTATCCAATGGGTGCTGCACACAAGTGAGCGACTTCGTGGGGTAATAATCCTTATCGTGAATATGCAGATAGTTATGCTCCACGGCATCGCGGCTCTCCTCGGAGAGCAGGTAGTCATCGACAAAGGGCTTGGTGGTCTCGCTTGCAAACTTCATCATCATGCCTGCCGGTGTGTCGGCATTCATATTAGCGTTTTCGCGCGTCACATCATTATTCTTGATGTTCACGATATCCAGGAACACATCCCTTGTCTTGGCCTTGCGGGCGATGCTGCGTTGGTTGCGGTAGGCTATATATTTCTGAGCCACGTCCTTTCGGCTCGACTTCATCAGCTCCATCTCCACCAAGTCCTGTATCTCCTCCACGGTCATCTGGTCGCTGCCCTTGGCGGCTATTCGGTCAGTAATCTGATATAGCAATCGCTCGTCCTCACCCTTGTCGGTGTGGAGCATGGCCTTACGTATAGCAGCCATGATCTTCTGCTCGTTGAATCCCACAATGCGCCCGTCGCGCTTTACAACTGTCTGAATCATAATAGGTTCTAATTAGGTTAAGATATTATTTCCCTCAAATAGACATACCTTTGCAGGTGAATCCGCTTGCAAATTTAGATAAAAATTTCGAATTAGAAGCCCATCGGGGAAAAAAAGTGAATAATTTATCCCGAAAAGTTACAAATCAAGGCAGAAGAACCTTCTGACACTAAAAAAAGACTGCTGATTTTTGCGTCTCATCAAAAAAATACAAAGAAAAATGCACGTAATTCAAAAAAATGCCGTACCTTTGCAGCCGCTTAAGAAAAAGCATTCGGGATGTAGCGCAGTTGGTAGCGCACTACGTTCGGGACGTAGGGGTCGGGCGTTCGAGTCGCCTCATCCCGACAGAAACGGAGATAGCAGGCTCACTAAGTCTGCTATTTTTTTTTCTGACTGTGAAGCTTTGAGATTTCTTCTAAGATCATATAGACAGCTCTTGTTGATTGTAGTCCGTTTAGGGTGTTAAAGCATCTGCCCTCCACAGCATCAACAAAGGATCGCTGTTCGTCAAAATAGCCTTGCGAGTAGACTTGGTTGTTTGGAAGAATGGGAATGGATTTGTTGGAACTGAAGATATATTCAACAGTCCTTTTATGGTGACAGACTTTCTCAATGGGAATACCGAGGACGCAAGAAGAAAACGACTCGTAAGTCAGTTCTTCCATCTGTGAGAGATGGTAGATACCGTTTGACGTACACACCTTGAGGGTCTCTTCGGCAGAAGTCCATGTGTAAGCAGTGGATAGTTCGAGCGTACCAACGATTTGGGGATGGCGAAGCATAATGGTGTAGGATGCAGGAGCAACTTGCTGGCAGGCAAGGATTTCCGCCTTGCCAAAGAGGTGGGTGACCAGGTCGAGGGGATGGATATAAAGGTCGAGCAGGGCATTACCTTCTGGATAGTTGCCGGTGAGATAATGAAGATCGTAACTGACAAGATGTTCTTTGTGCAGACGTTTGCGAAGGATTTGCACAGCTGGGGCATAGCGTTTCTGCAAGCCGACCATGGCAATAGGTGAACCATAAAGCCGCTGTTTGCCTATGAGGGCATCAAGTTCTGCAAGCGTCTGGCAGGGAGGTTTCTCTATGAACAGTGACTTTCCGCTTTTCAATATCTGTGAGGCAATGGAGAAATGAACTGAGGGTGAGGCAGAAACAAATATGCCTTTCACTTCATCATCATTCAATATCACGTCAAGCGAGGTCGTTGCTTTCACATGAGGAAACTTCCGTTCTATCAGTTTAGCTTTCCTTTCCGATGTGACGCAGATGTATTTCAACGGTACACCAAGGTAATGCAGTACGGGATAAAGGTTGGTGAGCGAGTGTTGCCCCATGCCAACGAAAGCATATGAATATTGGTACGTTTGGGCAATGAAGCGCTCGGTACGGATGCGTTTATATCGGTTTATCAATTGCTGTATCATAAATTCTTGAAATATTGGTGATAGGTTGCGCGCGGGTCTTCCGTCCACTGATATGAGCCGTAGAACTTCTCTATAAGTCGTTTGGGCAGTAGACACTCCAAGTTTCGCATGAGAATGATGTCATATTTGCGGTGGAAGTTAATCCAGCAGTCGTTGCAGTTCTTGGAATATTGGCACTGTGTCTGGTAGGATGTTACGCCATTGAAGATTTCGTCGAGCGACTGACGGTGGATGTTGCCAAGAATGACATCGAGATTCTGACAGAGTGGTACATCACCATTACTATGGACGACAAGACTGCTCAGAATGCTCTGGCAGCGCAGTCGCAAGTTGCCATTACGCCACTGGTCGTATAGAGCTACAAAATCGTAGTTTTCTTGTGTCTGATGGATGCTCTGAGGAATGTGCTTCACAAAATCTGTTGCTGCCAACAATTCGCTCGTTGTATCGAAGAAGGCCATCGTCCCGTATATGCCAATGCGCACATCCACATTATATTGCTTGGCAATATCAATAACAAAAGCCATATCTTCGAACGAGTTCCACGGCGACAGGCAGAACATCAGCGACAACGGTGTTTTGTCCTTCAGCGCATCCATCACTTGAATCACACGGTCATAACCGTTGCAGCCACGCATCCGTAGGTAAGTTTCGCGGTCACCGTCTAGAGATACGTACAGATGCCTTGGCTGATAGCGGCAAACGGCATCTATGACACGACGGGGCGCAAGACAATTAGAAAGCAGCGTGTAGTTCGGGTGATGTTCATGAAACCACTCCATAATCTCAGATGCTTGCGGATGGAGGACGAACTCGCCACCCTCCAGTCCTACGGTAGTATGGCTGGTCACGCATCGGCTCTGCATGATTCTACGTATGTCTTCGAGCGACAAATGTTCTACTGGTTTCTGCCAGATATTACAATGCTTGCAGCGCGACTGGCAGGCCGTAGTTGAGTAAATCATCAGTTGCGACAGACGCTTGTGGTGTGGCCGCATAATGTTGTTCAGATAGAGTAGCCCGTTGTAGGCATAATCGTAAATCGTGTACATAAAAATTCGTTGCAGTTTCTGCTTATATAGTCTGAAACTGCAACGAATGACTGCACAGAGAGTGTGATTATTTCCTCAATTTACCCTTGCTTTCCAAATAGTTGGTAAATGTCTCCCATTGCGGGGCGCGTTTCTTGATGTTGGCCTGCGTGCGTTCATCATCGATGAACTGCAGGGGGTAGCAGTCGTGCAGGTAGTAGCTGGGATTGCCCTCGTCGTCGCCAATGGTGGAGTAGTGGAGCACGAGGTCGAAGAATACACGGCTGTCAAAGTCGGAGACGAAGCGGCTGACCTCGAAGAGAACGCTCTCGCCGAGGCGGAACTCCAAGCACTCGCGGTGATAGTTTTTCATCAGTTTGTTGAACAGTCGCTCGTCCTGCTCCTTGAAGCGTATCTCGCGGGTACTGGCATTGAACCACTCGATGTCGTCCTCGGTGAAGAGGGTATCAATGACGGCGGCCCTCGTCTCGCCTACGGGTTCGCAAGCAAAGAGTCTCACTTGCTCCACGGGGTCGGTGGTGAAGGGCTTTTCGGGTTCGTTACTGTCGCTGCTGCAAGCAGTCATCATTGTGCCGGTAATGGCTATCGCCATCATCCAAGCGAGGGGCTTGTAATGTTTCATATTCTTCAGAGTTTTAAATATTGGTCTCTCTATTTATATAGTCCGTTAGACTCTGAAAAGACTGCACGGAGAAGAAAATATTCTGAATATTCTATAAATCCGCTGCAAATATACAAAATGTTTTGCAAAACACCCGAGTTTTTTAGCAAAAAGATGAAAATTCTGCATGGCTACCATGTAAATCTAATACCTAATGGCAAAGAGAAGCTAAACGGATGCTCCGTGCGGTAGGTTTCGATGTCTGTGGAGGTCGGGATATAGTATTGCAGGCTTGGCTCAGCGAAGAAACCGACGTTGGGCGTCAGGTGGAATTGCATACCAAGGCCGAAGGTGGTAGAGAACTGCCACGGTGCGTGGATGGTAGTCTTGTCGCCTGCCTCATACTGACCATTCACATAGAACTCTGAGCGGAGGGCGGAATGGACGGGTATTTCGGTTGCGAGACCGAGGCTGCCGTAGATGCTCCACAGTCTTTCGCTATACATATTATATATACCCTTCATGGGGATGCCAAGGTAGTGGATGGTCTGCTGTTCGCTGATGGTATTACCATCGGCACCCGTCTCAAAGTCAGAGATCAGGCGGCTGTAATTGAAGCCTGACTCCAGTCCGAAACGATGATTCAATCTGTACTTCAATGCCAGCGACCATGTTACAGGCATTTGGTGATGGGTTGTTCGGCGAATCTTGTCCTCGCCTGGGCGGTTGGCATTGTATAGCGCGATGCGCATGATGGCGCTGCGGGTCTTGTCGCTCACGGCATCAGGATTATTTGCCAGATAGACAGCATAGTCTGTCCAGTTGTCAATGCTGCTCGGAATAATTGGGCTTGGGGATGGCCCAGGCAAAGATTGTGCAGCTGATTGCTTGGGTTTATAGCTGAACGGTTGGTTATAACGTTTCTGCTCATCGAACTGTCCTGCATATGCCAGTAGCAGCGACCATTTCCGGTTAGGATCAGTGCTGACGGTTGGCTTTTCGGGGAACAAGTCGACAATATCGTTATGCGACGTCTCTACCCTGCGTATAGCCTTTGCCGTGTCCGTCGCAATGGTGTCGGTTACCATCTGCTCCTGGGCTATTATATTGAATAATGTATCAGACGTAACAGAATCCACAATTTGGGCAATGACCGATTGCATGGTGTCAGTTGCAAAGAAAGTAGTACGATGCACTGGCAGAATTCCCGACGTGCCGTCGCCTACCCGTAGCCTTTGAACAATCACAGACTTCTGCGGCCGTTCCGTCCGAGAAGCTTTCTGCGATTCTTTCGGTGTATCTTTCTGTTTCGCCAAAACTGCCGACGGCTGGTGCTCACCGCCGTCTTCATCCTTGACAACAGTATCTCCTTTCTTGAGCAGGAAGAACGTAACTGGAACAAGTAGCAGCAGAATCCCAGCAACCCAATACTGCTGCATCATCTTTCGGAGCATCTTCTTCGCCCGTGCCAGTTGCGATGATGAAGAATGTGGTTCGATGCCCAACATGTCGCCAATCTCCTTGTGCGACATACCCTCGAACACCGACAGACGGAACACCTGCCCGTAGCCCTCAGGCAGACGGTCAATCATCCTCACCACCTCGCTCAATGGCACACCCCTCACGCCTTGTTGTTCCATTTGCTGCGGTATTACTGTAGCCTCCTCTATAGGCACCATCGTCACCGCCGTCTGACGCTCCTTGCACTTCGAGGCCACGTTCCGCGTGATGGCGGTCATCCAGGCCTCTGCACGCCTGGCATCGCGCAGTCTGTCAAACGAAGTGAAGATAATCACAAAGGCATCGTGTAGCACATCCTCCACCGTCTGCTCGTCGCTGATATAGCGTCGGCACACGCCCCTCATCTGCTGGGCGTATGCCTTGTACAGCTCTCCGAGGGCGTCTGCGTCCCCCTGTCTGCATCGTTCTATCAGCCGTGTTATCTCCATCGTCAGCATCACGTCTCTGTTTGTTAAGTCCTGCAATGAAGCGAAAGACTGCACCGACAACAAAACATTTTTGTTATTTTAACGTAAAACTGCAATAGACGATTTGCGGATTGCTCTGTCCGGATTTAAAGAGATCTTTAGCGAAGCGGTATTCTCTTCAAGCAGTCTACGGCCGAGATCCAAGCAAGAGAATGACTCTCTTCAAGCAAGAGAATGACTCTCTTCAAGTAAGGGCAAAAGAATCAACGTTTCAGCAATTGGCTTTTGCCCCTTCAGGGCGATGGTTACCACGCCAGTTTTCCCAGGGCGTAGCCCTGGGAAAACAACTGCTGCCTCCTTCAGGGCGTTTCCGACTTGGCATTCGCGCGGCCTGTTCCCGTGATAGCCTCGAAAAAATGTCGTTTGTTTTTGCGCTTAGGCGAGGAAATTTTGCGCTAAGGCGCAAGGTGTTTTGCGTTAAGGCGTAAGGTGTTTTGCGTATACGCAAAAGCGTTTTACCCACCACCTTTCTCCCGCTTTCATTGGTCCTTGCACCAACGAAGCCCCGTCCTCTCAACCCTGAAGCCTGGCTGAGGCTGTTATAAGGGTGGGAAACTTTCGTGAATTCACTTCATGATTGTTCAACCTTTGGCTACCGCTTCGTAGGTACTCAGACCCTTCACCGCAGCCTTCCATAGTACTCCCGAAACATCAGTGAATATGAATACACCTTTCCTCATTTGCTCTGTAATATTCCTGTTTCTGTATCCTGATGGTTCATGGTACGCTGGATGTCACGATATTTGCGGCCAGACGAGAGCTGCCATCTAATGTTGAGAGTCAGCATGTTTCCGAAATCGCTGCTATGCTGCGACACTTCTTTTCGGATATATCGGCTAAACACCTCTGTTTTGTTTGTGAGCGGACGTGCACAGAATGGATGCTGGGCATAGAGGGATAGAGTGATATTCTTCAACTGATAAGAGGCTGTGAAATACCAAGTGGGTGCTTGATGTCCTCTATGCTCGCCCTCCATAAAGTTCCAACCATTATCAGCATATGCTGTCAATGACCACTTACCTAGATAGGCTTCTACACTGGTGCCACCATTAAATGTCGTATAGGTATGGCGATAGTCATCCGTGAAGTTGAAGAAGCGATAGATACCTCCATAGAGGGTGACAGACAGATGTTGTGGTACAGCCTCCCATCGGTTATAACTCTGGATGAAGAAGAAGCTGCATTTATTGCCGTCATTGGTCTGCGTCTGATAGAAAATCCCGTTCTTACGGATGTATTTCTCCATGTTGCAGTTGGCATTCAGTCGCCAGTAGCCTTGCAACTCACTCGTGATTTTGGGCGTGGAGTAGGTCAGACGAAGGTCGTGCGTAGTCACACGATTGGGTCTAATCTCAGGATTACCTGCTAACGTCTCCATTGCATTCTGCTTGATTGAGACATCACTGACGAGGGCTATCTGCGATATGTGCTGCGACACTTCAAAGTCGTATTTCATCTTCAGGTTCTTGGCTACAGGATAGGCAAATGTCACCTTAGGACGAAACAGCAGAAAGCGGTCATTCCATTTTTCTTGTCGATAGTAGCGTGTGCTCACGCCCAAGCCTCCTATAAAACCGAGTTTGCCCAAGCGTCCTTTCACTTGTCCGAAGAAATATAGCATTGACGAACGCATTGAGTTGGAAGCAACGGCATCACCAGAATACACATTGTAGATATACTTCTGTCCATACTGAGCCCCCAAGGACAGCGTGAAGGGCTTCAGACGGTTCTCATAGATGGCCTCAGTCCACAACGAAAAGGTCTTTCCCGTTACGTTATAGGCATAACTGCCACCCTCGTTATGTTCTGCGTGGCTATCGGTTTTGATATATGTTCCAACAGCATTGGCTGTTAGGGATTGATGACACATATAGTCGCGATGGAGATAAAGGTCGAGAATTGGCGATGAGGTACGGGAAGAGGAATGGTCTTCGTAGGCTTCAAACTTTGACCATGACCTGTGTGGCTGAATGTCGCGTCGGGCTGAGAGTTTCGATTGGAGTACATAGTTTGAGTCACTTAGACTATAGGTGAGTTGGAGGTTGTGATCGAAACTCTTGTTTTGCCCATCTGATTGTTTGCGCAAAATGCTTAGTTTCTCTCCTGACTCCAATTGGTATGTAGCCTCCTCTTCATGTTCCGACCCATAGAAGTTTTGATAGCCTAGCGAGTAGTTCACACCAAACTCATTCTTTCCATAGTTGAATTTCCCATAGACAGTCTCTTCACCGTTCACTGCTGTGACTGTATTCGTCAGGTCTGCCCCGATGTTGTGACCGCTGACGGGTTTCTTCACGATGATGTTGACGATGTAGGCAATGCCTTCACCATATCTGATACCTGGATTATCGATGTATTCGATATGCTCTACGACTTTCATGTCGAGTGCGAGCAGGTCCTCTTTCGAGGCAACGATGTCGTTGATGCGAACTTGAACACTGCCGAGATTGGAGAGCGCCGTAAAGGAATGCGCCACAGGGTCGATACGCAGATGTGGCAGCGCCAGTTTCGACAATAGTGAGTAACCATTCGTGGAACCTTCCAGTTGTTGCCGAGTAGGATAAATTACCTGCCCGTCCACCCGCTGCACTACCTTGGAACCTTGAATGGTCACTTCCTGTAGCGTCTCACCTTCTTTTACCTCCTGCGCCTGAACCATCATTCCAATAGTCAGCAGGCTTAATAGCATAAAATGTCTCATGTGTTTTGCTTTTGGGGGTGCAAAGGTACTATTTCCTTGATAAATTATAGTTTTTCTTGTCTGACATTTGTCTGACATTTCACTTCCTCGAATTCGGTCATGGCTCAGCAAAGCTCAAACAAGCTTGAATTTGCGCTTACTGCTCCGTCATTTGCCTGACAGGGTCTATTTCTTATCTGATAAACTAGATTATCTCATGGGAACCATCGTGGCGATGGGCTTGTGAAGTAGGACGAGACAGAAGCGGGGAAGAACTCAATGTTTGGGATATGTAGGCAAAAGAGACTGAATCGAGTAGGAGAAAAACTAATTCATCTTTCTCCTACCCAATCTTTTAGCACAAAAAAGCTGTGTTCAGTTACAGATTTGCGACATACGAATTGTTTCACGGCTTGCCTACGCCCAGATACGACTTCAACGCCTCGACGTATGCCTTGAATGCCTGTCGTCCCTTGTCCGTGATACGGCAGATGGTACAGGGACGTTTGCCCTTGAAGGTCTTTTCTACTTCGATGTAGCCCGCCGCAGATAGTTTGTCAACCTGTACGCTCAGGTTGCCTGCCGTGGCTCCCGTCTGCTCCTTGATGTAGGAGAATTCGGCTTCGTCGGCACTGATGAGCAGAGACATCACGGCCAGTCGCAGCTCGGAGTGCAGCAGTGGGTCTAATGGCTGGAACATAGTTACGCCCTCCTTACTTTTGGTTCTGTAATTGAATCAACACTCCGGGTACGATGAGGCCGATGACTGCTACAACTGCCATCACATAAAGTTGCTCGTGACCAGGGAAATGCAAGGCACCGAAGAAGCCGCCCAGGCCTGCGATGAATCCGCAAATCTGAATGATGCGGTTGCGGATGACAAGTCCTGTGATAGTAGTTCCCATTCCAAAACATAAGGAGATGACGCTTGTAATGCAGCCGAAAGCATACACTTTAGGCATAATCAGTTGCAAGGGCAGGATTCCGTTGCCTATGAAACCAAATATGAAGCCAAGTCCTCCGCAGAACACGCCGAACGTAGTCCAAACATGGCCAATGGTCTTGCCTACGAAAGTTGTGGGAATGGTTTCTCTTTTCTTGTCAATCATCCTGTTGCCTACATATCCGACCAGCCACATAACAGCCCATAAGGCATTCCAGACCGGCCCACCGTGATTGGCCCACAAATAGGCAATGATAAATGAAAAAACGACAACGCACACGCCCCACCATATCAGTAGAACGGCAGAATTACGGGTTATCGTGCGCTGGCTGCGCTCAATCGACTCACGAATGATTTCCAGACTGCGCTCTGCAGTCATATTGCTGTTTTCTTCCATTGTTGTTTTTGTTTTGAGGGTTCTTGATTTTTATAAAGTCACTTTCGCCCTGTCGTCTCTCCTGCAGCAAGGTCGGACAGTGCGTTGCATTACCGGTTTGCGTTGCAAAGATAAACAACTTTATATTATAAACCAAATTATAAAGCAGAAAACTTTCAAGAAAGCGTATTATTTAACATTTAGCAACAGAAAACGGACGCTTTTCCCGTTTTATAGTGGTCATCTGCATCGGTAATGCCCTCCATGCGGTTCTCGTAATGCTATTTTTTTCTGTATTTTTGTTCCATTGAGTGGTATTTCCCTTCTGATCTTTTCCTTGTGCTTGTGTCAATCAGGTATGTATGCATCAATGTATCTGCTTGTATACCAGTGGTATGAACGTTGAAGTATGTGTCAATGGCAGTCGGGGTGTTGCGGGTGGCGTGTTTTTTTTCTAACTTTGCAGGCAGAAACCTAAAAAGCAATGAAGACTATGGTAAAAGGAAAATCAACTTGCAAGACGCTGAAGGCCATCCGTCGGCAAATAGCCGAGGCCAACGACATTAAGTATGAACCGCGTGAATGCCACTATGACGGACCGTGCCTCGGCACCTGTCCCGCTTGTGAGGCCGAGGTGCGCTATCTGGAACAGCAGCTCGGGCTGCGGCGGCAGTTAGGTCGGGCGGTGTCGCTGATTGGCGTGTCGGCCGGACTTCTCTCAGCATGTACTTCCGCTGGTACGAAAGCCGTCACCGAGAAACCCAACGGTGCGGAGAGCAACATGGAGGTTCACGAACCAGCTGCCAGCTGCGACTCGATGGTGGTGGGCAAGGTCGCCGTGCCCGAAGAGTCCGACACTGCCAGCTTCGTTAAGGAGCAACGGTCAAGGCAAACCGCCCCTGCCCCGAAAGCTCCGCTTGCAGCGCAGGAGGAAGAAGACGATGACGTAGTGATTGGCGCGGTCGGCGCGGTCGAGGCGCCGATGGATCCGCCCTACAACCCGATGGCACCACCCGACACTACTAAGGTGTTTGGCGACATAGCCGAGCAGATGCCGAGTTTTCCCGGTGGCAGCAGGAAGCTGATGGAGTATTTGGAGAGCAGCATACAGTACCCGCCGGAGTGCGAAGAGAGTTGCGTTCAGGGCCGCGTCATCGTGACCTTTGTGGTAGAGCGCGACGGCAGCATCAGCAATGCGAAGGTCGCCAAGAGCCTCGACCCGCTGCTCGATGCCGAAGCGCTGCGCGTGGTCAATGCCATGCCCAAATGGATTCCCGGCCGGCAAGACGGCGTGACGGTGGCCGTGAAATATACCATCCCCGTAACCTTCCGCCTGAAATGAAAGTACCGCTCATAGGCATCTGCCGCCACCGGCTGACCACCGACGGCACGGGCGTCACCACGCTGGTGGCCTTCCACGGCTGTCCGCTCAACTGCCGCTATTGTCTGAACAGCCAGTGCCTGCGCCCCGACGGCGTGTGGCAGCGGCTTTCGGCAGAGGAGATCCTGCAGCAGGTGATAATCGACGACCTTTATTTCCAGGCCACGGGTGGGGGCATCTGCTTCGGCGGCGGCGAGCCGTTGTTGCGCAGCGACGTGATAGCCGACTTCTGCCGACGATGCCCGCCTGAGTGGAACATCTACATGGAAACATCGCTCAACGTGCCGCTCAGCAGACTGCAGCAGGTGGTGACCTACGTTGACCACTACTACGTGGACGTGAAGGACCTCTCGCCCGACATCTACCGCAGCTACTGCCAGGCAGACAATGCCCAGGTCATAACTAACCTCGGTTATCTGACCGGACAGGGCCTGCAGCCGAAGGTCACCATTCGCCTGCCCCTGATTCCCGGTTATAACACCGACGATGACCGCCAACGCAGTCGCCGCCAACTCGAAGAGATGGGTTTTACCGACTTCGACGAGTTCATTTACCAGATGCAAAAATAGGCTTACACAGTTCCGTAATATATCTGTCAAGGTCGGTGCCGGAGCCGTCTTTGCCCGTCAGCTTGGTGTAGAGGCGGCGACGAAGGTTGCTGATGTTGCTTTTGGTGCATACGAGGAGGACCGACATTTGCAGGGGGCTGCATTTGATGACGATGAGGCCGATGACGTGGCGTTCCTGTTCGGTCATGGTCTGGTCGGGCTGGTGTTTGGCGTATTGCTTTTGCAGGGTGGTGAAGAGCTGGGGATGCTGACGGTCAATCTCGTTGCGCAGTGCCTGCCAATCTTCTGCGGTGGGATGGGCGTCCTGTGCAGAAAGATCATGGAAGTGATGTGCTATATCTGTGTCAAGGATGTCGGGGCGTGCCTGTTGCTTCAGCGAACGGAGCATCTCGGCATATTCGCGGTTCTGCTCCAGTGTTTCGCGGTGTTCACGCCTTAGCTTATAGAGGTAGTATGCTGCAAAAGAGATGACTGCCAAGAGCAACAATAGCCCGCAAGCGAGCAAGGTTCGTTCGTGTTCCAGTTCCAGCTCGTGATTGATGAGCACATTGCGCTGGCGGTATTCGTCTTCATTCTCCAGGAAACGGTCTTTCTTCACGTCCATATAGCCCTCAACATATTTGGAGTTGAACTTGGCGAGTAGTTCGTTGCCGGGGTCGCGTTCGGGAAACTTGTTGTAGAGTTTCATCAGCCTGTCGTAGCCCTGCAAGTGGACATAGTTCCACGGGTGGTCGAGCTTCATGTAGTAATAGTGGGCGGAGTCGAAATCGCCCAGTCGCAGGTGGTAGTCGCCCCGCAACTCCCAGTACTGAATGGTGGCATACGATCCTACATGCTCCAAATCCTCGCGGGTGTACTGCTCATAGCGTTGCATCCACATCGTCATCGAGTCGGGTAAATTGGCATCCTTGTGGTCGTCGTTCAAGAGATAGGATAAATAGGGAACGAAGGCATCTACGGCCCAGTCTTTCCGTCCCCGCTGCCATAGTTCGCTGAAAGCCTGGTAGGCGGTGGGCATGAAGTGCTCATCTCTGTTCTCTGTCAATGCCACGTTTGCCTCCCGCCCCATACACCTATAATATAATAATGTGTCACCCGCCTGCTGTGCCAATTCCATGCCTCGTCGGGCCGTTTGCTTTGCTAACTCATCGTCAAAGGAGAACTGTTGGTTGATGCTCCACTCGTAGCATATCTCGGCCAAGGCACGCGGGTCGAAGCCTGCACTCAGCGAATCCACGCAGTCGGCTGCCATCTCGTAGGCGAAGCCCTCGTACATCAGTGCTCCGTGGCGTCGGTACATCTTCGCCATCATGCGCCACGCCTGCTGCAGTTCGCGAGGTGACCCATGCCGCTCCATATAGAAGAGCACCGCCCGTGCGTCGGAATCGTTAGGCATCACTTCGTAATTGTTCGTGGCCTCTAATAGGTCATTCAGCATTGCCGTCTGCCGTTCGTGCTCAGATTGGCAGGAAGTCAGCATCGCCATCAACAGGCAAAGAATTATAGCCATTTGTCTCATAGCGGCTACAAAATTACGAAAAATCCCTGAAAACTGCTTGTAAACTGAGTTTACAAATCACTTTTATACCAAATAAACGCTTTTTTGCGTTATAGTTAGGTTAGGAAAACGAAGCATTCGTTTGTCTCTATGATAAAACGTAAGCAACGAAAGATGAATCAGAGTACACTGGAAAAACTGTTCCAGCAACACCATGCCCGCCTGCTGGCCGAGGCTCGCGGCATGCTCTACGACGACGCCGAGGCAGAGGACGTGGTGAGCGAACTCTTTGCCGAGCTGCTGCGATGCCTGCCCGAGGTGGAGAGTGGCCGCGAACTGGCTTACCTCTGTGAGAGCGTGCGCAACCGCTGTCGCAATGTCCTCGCCCGCAAGACGCTGACGGAGCGGGTGACACATCTCTATGCCCTCGAACAGCCGACGGCGACAGAAGATGAGGAGAAGGAGCGGCTCGACCGTCTTCAGGCTTTCATCCGGACGGGA
>JAEEGJ010003653.1_pt1 | contig 56928 bp, 34 predicted proteins | sample 8958761 | NCBI WGS metagenome assembly JAEEGJ01 (sample SAMN16246546, study PRJNA631951) | gut metagenome | biome: gut microbiome; feature: rumen; material: RS-attached | host: Bos | place: Iran: Karaj | collected 2018-10 | reverse complement strand
CTCAGTCGGTAGAGCATACGCCTTTTAAGCGTAGGGTCGAGGGTTCAAATCCCTCATGTCTCACCACTTTTTATTTGTGCCAATATTTCGGTAGAACATCGGAATATTGGCATTTTCATTTTTCGAATCAAACCAAAAGATGAGGCGTTCATGCTGCGTAAACCCAGTTCAAAAAGTAGATTTTTTAGTACCGGTATTGTTATGTAAGATATGGCTTGTCTTGACAAAGTATAGTCAAAAGAGTATAATAAATAAGTATATTACAATAGGAGGGATCGACATGAAAAGAAAACATATCCCAATTACTGTTGCATTTGCAATTGCTGTAGGACTGCTTTCATGCAGCATATCTGCACACGCAACAACGGTTGATGATGTTGCAGCAGTTGCAAGATCATACGGATATTCTGAAGAGGATATTCAAGCAGGTTATAACGAATACTATTCGCATCCCGGTGATTATCCGTCAGAGCGTCTTGATTTGGCTATTGAAAAGCTTCATGTTGCAGGCAGTCAGATAATATCAACAGGACCTCAGGTCGTTACCCCAGAAGTTACAACGACTGTTGCTGTAACTGATGCAGATAACAAGCAGCCTATTTCTGATCCTGGTTCTATTACACTTACTGCGTCTGACGGTTCGACTTTTACAAGAATAAGCCGAGAAACGTTTATAAAAATGTCATATGACGAGAAAATGTCATATTTACGCACATTTACACCTGCTCAGCAGCAGGCTTTTATAGATGATCTCAGCCCTGAGGAGTACAGAAGTCTTATGAAGCAAAGTCCGGCTGAGCAAAAGATCCAGATAGTTGACAAACTGTCTCAGGCTGCGGAAGAAATGGGATTAAACATTACTGTTGATGAGCTTACTGATGATTCTCTTACGCTTGCAATGCGCAATGACAAGGGCGAACTTGTTAATGTTTCTACAGCAGGTGCAACTGTTGAAGATACAGGTTATGACCGCAGAGGTATTCTTGCAGCAGCAGGTGGGCTTATCGGTATTGCTATGACAGCTGTTTACCTTTTGATGCGTCGTATGAGGTCTGAGGAAACGGAGTAACAGATGGAGAAAGAAACTAAAAAAGGCAGCGTCCTTGTTCACGTAATAACCCCTTTCATTTTGCTTTCATTGTGTGTCGGAATACTTCTGATTGCCATTATAAAGCCATATGACAAGCTTAAAGTATATGTTAATCTTGCATTTATGGATGATTTTAAAACTACTCCCGAATCTGCCGGTTCAGGACTTGTTTTAAGAGATAATGATATCGTTGAGGATTACAGCGGTGATACATTCGACGAGGGAGAATTTATACGTCCTAAATTTGGCGAGATGTATGCTGTATTGAAGTGTTCAGCGTTTGATATTTCTATTCCCGTATACTGGGGAAGCAGTTCTGAACTTTTTGAACACGGAGCTTGTCAGTCATCAGGTTCTGTTATAATCGGAGATACTGGAAATACAGTTATCAGTGCTCATGAAGATACCTATTTTTCTGAGCTTTATAAGCTGAAAAAGGGTGATACTGTCACTCTTAATACTACCTATGGTGAATTCAAGTATAAAGTTACTGAAACCATTTCATTCAATAAAAAAGACGGAAAGTATGTATCACCGTCTGAAGAATCAAAGCTTACACTTTACACCTGCAAACGTAATGTACTCGGAAGTGCAGATGAACGTATCGGTGTTATCTGTGAACCTACAGAGAAAAAATTCTATAATAAAGCAGGGGAGGAGATAAAAAAATGAAAAAACCTGTCACCTACCTGTTTTCACTTGTTTTTTCGGTTTTTCTTGTCTTTATGCTTATTGTCGGTTCTGCACTTCTTCTTGTTGATATCAATGTTTCGGAGAAAAAGCTCATTGATCTTGCTTCAAAGAAACAGCTTGAGTCAAAGATCTATACAGAACTCGAAAAGTATTATTCCGACAAATACAATACTACAGGCATTCCTGCGAATGTTTATATGAGCGCGATAGATGAATCGTATATCAAATCGTGCCAAGAGGCTTATATCCATAATGCTTTTGAAGCTCTTAAAAGCCGCAGTAATATGAATACGTCACCTCCGAAGAATGAAAAGCTTGAAAAAAGTATTGAGACTTTTTTCAATGATTTTGCTGAAAAAAACGGATACGAAAAAGATGACAAATTTGAATTGAAACTAAGGACAAGCAAAGATAATGCTTATTCATCTATCGGTTCATTTTGTGATGTGTATAAGTTTTCGGCAATGAATAATCACGGCGTCCTTTCCAAACTTTCAAAAGTTTATGCGTACAGGCTGCCTATGACACTTGCTGCGGTATCTGCAACAATTATAATTATCCTGCTTCTTATTTTTATCAATCGTAAAAAGAAAATAACTACAATGTACTGGTGCGGCATTTCAGCTTTGATAGCAGGTATACTCGGCAGCTGTCCAAGTATTTATCTGCTTGCAACAAAGTTTTATGATTCTTTCTCCATAAAACAAGCTGCTGTATTTACTGCATTCACAAGTGCGATGTACAGATTTACAGAAGCTTTTATGGCTGTCCACATTGCTTTTATAGTTATCGGAATAACTTTGATCGTTATATACGGAGTTATCCATGATAAAAAAACTTACCCCGGCACAAAACCAACTGAAATATGAATTATGCAGCTGTATTTTACAGCTGCTTTTTCATATTAATTATATATGAATTTTTTTCGCAGAAAACATTGACATTAATGTATAAAAGGTGATATAATCTACTTATCGGATAACCCATTTTGATTTATTAAGGAGGAATAAAAATGGAATCAATCAAAAAGTATATTGCAGAAGTTATAGGAACATTCGTGCTTGTACTTCTCGGATGTGGAACAGCTATGCTTGTTGGCTGCGATGCTGTTAACGGAGGCGGCTATATCCTTACAGCACTTGCGTTCGGACTTGTAATTGTAGGTATGGCTTATTGTATCGGTAACATTTCAGGATGTCACATAAATCCTGCTGTTTCTCTTGGAGTACTGCTCAGCGGCGGAATGACGTTCACCGATTTTATCGGTTATATCGTTTCACAGTGCATAGGTGCGGTTGCAGGTTCAGGCGTTTTAAAGGCGATATTTGATTTTGGCGATGTTGTTGACAAGACAGGTGGATATGGCTCGAACGGTCTTGCAGGCGTTAACGGTAGTGCAGGCGCAGGTCTTCTCGTTGAGATACTTCTCACATTTATCTTTGTTATGACAATTCTTGGTGTAACTTCAAAGAAGGCTAATCACGGTTCATTCGGCGGACTTATCATTGGTCTTACACTTACACTGGTACATATTTTCGGAATCGGTCTTACAGGTACTTCTGTAAACCCTGCAAGAAGCTTCGGTCCTGCTCTTTTCGCAGGCGGAGATGCTCTCAGTGATCTCTGGGTATTCATCGTAGGACCTTTCATAGGCGCAATACTTGCTGCTTGTGTATACAAGTTCCTCGAATCATCAAACAAAAAAGTTCCCGAAAAGGCTGCTGCACCTGTTAAACCAGTTTCAGCAAAGCCTGTTCAGAAGAAGAAAAAGAAGTGATCATATCAAAGCTCCCATAATGGGAGCTTTTCTTTTTCGGCACTTTGTATCAATAAAGCAAGCTGTTTTCGTACAAAATATAGTTGACTAATAGTCGAATTTGTGATAAAATAATTGTATAAAGTCTGCTTGTTAACGGATTGGAGGATAAGTTCATGAAAAAAAACACTTTTGAATATGTTTGGACAGACAAAAAACGATCATTTTTAGGTCTGCCTCTTACATTTACTCGTTATTATCTTACTGAATCTAAATTTATAACACGCACGGGCTTTTTTAACATTGATGAAGACGAAATAGATCTTTATAAAATAACAGATAAAAAAGTAAAGTATCCGTTTTTTCAGCGACTTGTAAACTGCGGTACTATTATAATCTACAGCCGTGATGCTGATACTCCTTCAAAGGAAGTTCATTGTATAAAGAATGTCAGAAAGGTTTCTGAGCTTATTGACAAGTATCTCAATATAATGCGTGATAAATACGGCATTAGAGGAAGAGATATGATGAGTATGCACGCACACGATCATTGCGATGATTGTGATGATGTGCATGATCATGACGGAGATTATTAAGTTCAGAGGTGATTGGAAGAATGCTCTCGTTTATAACAGAAAAACAATCCAGCTGGGACAGGCTTAAAGCCGAAAAGCGTCCTATTTTTATCTATGGAATGGGAGATGGTGCATTAAAGATAATGTCTGTTTTCCGTGAAAAGAATATAACTGTAGCAGGTATCTTTGCAAGTGATGATTTTGTACGCGGACATTCTTTCGAGGGTTACAGAGTCCATAAGCTTTCTGAAATAGAAGAAGCTGTTGAAGATTTCGTTGTTGTACTTGCTTTTGCAGCAGGTTATCAGGAAATAGTTGATAAGATTCACATGATAGCTTCAAAGCATACCCTTTATGTTCCTGATGTTCCTGTCGTTGGCAGGGGACTCTTTACTTATGAATACTGTATGGAAAATGCTGATAAGATCCAGCAGGTATATGACAGCCTTGCAGACGATTATTCAAGGAAGGTCTACGCTAATATAATCAATTTCAAAATAAGCGGAAAGATAGAATATTTGTCAGCAGTTACTTCTTCCAAGGCGGAGATATACAAGAAGATAATCAAGCCTAATCTTAATGAAGTTTATGTTGATCTCGGTGCATATAACGGAGATACGATAAAAGAACTTCTTGAGTTCACTCATGGCAAATATGTTTCTATATATGCTCTTGAGCCTGACAAAAAGAACTTTAAAAAGCTTGCAAAATTTGTTGACGGTATGCCTCATGTTTTTGCTTTTAATTCGGCAGCATGGTGCATAGATACAGAGCTTCCTTTCGCGGCTAAGGCAGGAAGACAGTCTGCTATAACTGCTGGTTCGGAAAACATGGTCGGAGCACTTTCTGTTGACAGCGTACTCGGTAAAAAGCCTGCGACTATAATAAAAATGGACGTTGAGGGCTTTGAACGTGAAGCTATATGGGGAGCTGCACTCACTATATCGCATTATGCTCCCAAAATGATGGTATCTCTTTATCATCGAAACGAAGATATATTTGAGCTCCCGTTACTTATAAAGAAACTTAATCCTTCTTATAAGCTGTATATCAGACATCAGCTCTATATACCGGCATGGGAAACAAATCTTTACGCAACAGTATAAAAAATAAGCGATAGACCTCTGTGCCTATCGCTTTTGTTATTGATTTAGGAGAAAAAATATTATGAATGTAAATGATTATCTGGAAATTATTCATACAGCAGAAAGGCTGAAAGATACTTTAAGACACTGTACAACATCAAAAAGAAGAATAGAAAGCGTTGCTGAACACAGCTGGAGAATAGCACTTATGGCGATGCTTTTGAAACATGAATTTACTGATTTTGACATTGAAAAAGTTATAAAAATGTGCATTATACATGATATGGGCGAGTGCTTTACAGGGGATATCCCAACATTTATAAAGACAAAAAATGACAGAGAAAATGAAGATACACTTTTGTATAAATGGATTGAAACTCTGCCTGAGAAGGTAGCGATCGACTTTGCAGCTTTATTCGATGAAATGAATGCTCAGAAAACGAAAGAAGCCAGACTTTTTAAATCGCTTGATAAACTCGAAGCCCTGATACAGCATAATGAATCTCCAATAGATACGTGGTCAGAAAACGAATTTGAATTAAACAAGATATACGCTTTTGATACAGTATCATTTTCAGAGTGGCTTACTGAACTGAGAAATGCTATTCTTGATGAAACTCTTGATAAAATAAAGCAGGAAAGTGATTGATATATAAGAAAAAGCAGTATGAGATTATCATACTGCTTTTTTTGTATCTAACAACTTAAAAGAACGTCTATATGATCAATTCCAGCCGTTCCACCAGTTATTATTGTTGTTATTCCACTGGTTCCAGTCGTTGTTCTGCTGCTGGTTGTTATTCCAGTTGTTCCAATCGTTGTTTTGCTGCTGATTGTTGTTCCACTGGTTCCAATCGTTGTTCTGCTGCTGATTGTTGTTCCACTGGTTCCAGTCGTTATTCTGCTGCTGATTATTGTTCCACTGGTTCCAGTCGTTATTCTGCTGCTGGTTGTTGTTCCACTGATTCCAGTCATTATTCTGCTGCTGGTTGTTGTTCCACTGATTCCAGTCATTATTCTGCTGCTGGTTGTTGTTCCACTGGTTCCAGTCGTTGTTCTGCTGCTGATTGTTGTTCCACTGGTTTTGATCATTATTCTGCTGCTGATTATTATTCCAGTTGTTGTTATTGTTGTCTGAGCTGCCGCTGTTCTTGTAAGTCACCCACTGATAACGTGCTGTGAGAGGAGTCTTTCCGTCGTAATGACCAAGCCACTCATCAACGCCTGTACCCGGCCATGCATTCATCATGATCTTACCTGGTGTCTGAGGAATGTTATCGTAAGCTGTGTATACTGCCTTACCGTCAACGTACCATGTTATGTGGTCACGTTGCCAGTCAAATCCGAATGTATGGAATCCCTGTGAAGCGTCGAAACCGAGGTCGTACATCTTCTCATGATTTCCCTGTCCGTTTGTATAGTAGTTGAACTGTACCTTTGTAGTATCCTTACCAAGGATCTCGACATCTATCTCGTCCCATGGATTATTATCTGACGGACCTGTATAGGTAAAGAATGATGAGTTTACACCTGTATTCTTTATAGCCTGCATAGATGTCTCATAATAACCGAAGCCATAGAAATCATTGGTTCTGTACTCAGCACCTGCATAGCGATATTTGCCTGTGTTGTCTCTGTCGATAGTAAGCTCGAGCGCACCGTTTCTGAAAGCAGTCTGTGACTTGTACCAGCCGCAGTCAAAAGGATCGCCGTTTGTCCAGCCGTCAGAAGCTATAAAGTAACGTGATGAACCTGTTCTGAAATCGTCAGCCATTGTAGCACTGCTGTTGAAGCTGCCTGTGGACGAATTGTTGTTATTGCCCTGATTCTGATTGTTCCAGTCATTGTTCTGATTCCAGTTGTTATTTTGTTGCTGATTGTTCCAATCGTTGTTTGCAACACCATTCCACTGATTGTTGTTCTGGTTATTCCAGTCGTTATTCTGGTTCCAGTTATTGTTCTGATTATTCGAATCATTATTCTGATTCTGGTTGTTCCAGTCCCAGTTATTATTGTTCCATTCGTTGTTTACAACGCCGTTCCACTGATTGTTATTCTGGTTGTTCCAGTCCCAAGTCTGCTGCTGTCCCTGGTTGTTCCAGTTATTCCAATCATTATTCTGATTCTGGTTATTCCAGTCATTGTTCTGCTGCTGATTGTTCCAATCATTGTTCTGGTTCTGGTTATTCCAGTCGTTATTCTGGTTCCAGTTATTGTTCTGATTATTCCAATCATTATTCTGATTGTTCCAGTCCCAGTTATTATTGTTCCATTCGTTGTTTACAATGCCGTTCCACTGATTGTTATTCTGGTTGTTCCAGTCCCAAGCCTGCTGACCCTGATTGTTCCAGCTATTCCAATCATTATTCTGATTCTGGTTATTCCAGTCATTGTTTTGCTGCTGATTATTCCAGTCGTTATTCTGATTGTTATTCTGATTATTGTTCTGGCTGTTCCAGTCGTTGTTCTGCGGCTGGTTATTATTGCTTGTGCTGCTGCTTCCGCCACCGTATACCTTTGTTACGCCTTCGATACTTGACTCTGTAGAGCCTGTTTTGTAAGTGCTGTAAAGACCGGCGGCTGCACCAACGAATCCTGCATTGTAGTCGCAAGCTACCTCGTTGCTTACATAGTCTGAACGAACGTCTCTGTATGTGCCGTTAGCATCAGTAGGACCACCGCAGAGAGCACCGATAAGTGTATACTTATTCTGTACGCCATCGTTTGACTCTGCTGCACTGTTTGTGCCTGAAGCTGCTCTGTGGTGAGGATTTTTTGAAGCGTTAGGTTTGAAGCCGCAAACGAGACAGTATGACTGACCGTTGGCAAATGCCTTATCACCTGTGAGGTACTGCATCTGACCCTTTGCCCAGCTTGCATCGCCCTTGCCGTGCTTTGCGGCAATGAGTGAACACATCTGAGCTGTAGCATTATGTCTTGCCGAGCCCCACTTGTCATAGAACTTGTATCCGTCACCTGACAGATTGCCAAGCTCAGGTGCGTGTGACCAGTCGCCTGTGATAGAGCCGAGGAGTACACCTGCACCAAGTGAAACGTTCTCCCAGTTCATTACCCAGTAGCCGAGAGGACCATTCTTGAGGTCGTTGAGGTAGCTTTCGTCCTTAGTAGCGAGATAGAGCCAGCCTGCTGCCCATGCGAGTTCGTCCTTTGAACCACTCTCGCCGCTTCCATAGAATTCACATGAATAAGTTGCGGGATTCTGCTTTGAGAAATCATAAAGAGCCTTGGCGTATTTTAGGTCTTCTGTGTTACCGAAGTTTACATAGTTAGCTGCAAGAGCTGCTGCATATTCGGCAGTAACGTTTGCAGCACCGCCTGTTGACCAGAGCATACGTCCTCTGTCACCCTGAGTTTCTGGAGCTCCCCAGTAAGAGTGGTCTGCACCGCCTTCGCCTTTTTCGATAAGTACCTTCTGAACTGTATTACCGTTGAGAACAGTTGCATCACGGAAGAATTTAGCGAATTTGTCTGTTATGACCTTAAGGTGTGCGGTTTGACCTGTTGCGTCAAAAGCGTCCTTGAACTCATAGTAAGCCCAGCCAAGAGTAGCTGCTGTGTAGCCCTGAGGCTGACCGAACATAACGTGGTCGCCTGCGTCGTGGAAGCCGCCCGGGACCTCGTCATTTGTGTGGCAGTTGCCTCTCCATGAGAGAGCACAATCGGAATTGTCGCCGCACATATTGGCATCATAGAAATAGAGGGAATACTGAAGGAGTTTTGCGTAGTTGTCGCCATCTGCTGCATTTGCTGAGAGAGAGGGTGTCGCTGATGCAAGAGGTAAAACAATTGCGGAAGCAGCAACTGCACTGCCGATGATGACAGATTTGAGTCTTTTTAGTTTGTCCATGTTATCACTCTTCTTTCATAATTTTTGCCTATAACAAGCTAATTATACATGGTTTGGCTAAAAAGATGGTTACAAAATGGTAACGCAAAAATTACAATCTGGTTAAATAGAACGTTTTGATTATAATTTTGTCATAATACACAAAAAATACTTATCCAACTTGCGCACAATCACTATAACTATTGTGCAAAAAAGATAAGATAATGACCATACTGAAATTGATACCTCTCAAGAATTCGGGATATATCTTTATGAGTGCAAAACTAAAATACTATAATTATTATGTTAAGGGTTAGAAAAAACTTATTGCAACAGCTTCGTTATTATATATAATCAAATAAATTTGTTTATATTTTGTATGTGAGAAGTTTTTTCTATACATTGATTATATTGACAAAATGCATGGCGTTTGCTATAATTTATGAAAATATAACAACAGTCGGAGGATATTACTATGAAAGAGTTTTATATAAACAATGACGGCATACGCCTTCATGCGAAACTTGATCGTCCCGATGATACAGTAAAAGGAGCACTCTGCATACTTGTTCACGGATTTACGGGACACATGGAGGAAGATCATATCGTTGCTGCTCAGAAAGCAATGAACGAAGTAGGTGTTTCAGTTCTGCGTGTGGAGATGTACGGTCACGGAAAAAGTGATGGTGAATTCAGAGATCACACTCTATACAAATGGGTAACTAATGCACTTGCAGTTGTTGAATATGCAAGAAACCTTGACTTTGTAACTGATCTTTATATGTGTGGTCATTCACAGGGGGGACTGCTTACCATGCTGATAGGTGCAATGTGTGCTGATAACTTCAAAGCTATACTTCCGTTATCACCTGCATGGATGATTCCCGAAGATGCAAGGAATGGAATAATGCTTGGAAATAAATTTGACAAGGAGCATATTCCTGAAAAAGTTGCAAGTGAGAGCTGGGAAGTGTCGGGAGATTATATCCGAACAGCTCAGACTATCCATGCGGAGGACTCTATTGCGAGGTACAAAGGAAAAGTACTGATAGTACACGGAGATGAAGATCCTGTTGTTCCTTTTTCTTACGCTGAAAAAGCTGCAAAGTTTTATAACGATGCAGAGCTTGTTCCGATACATGGTGCAGACCATGGCTTTATCGGTCATCTTGATGAACTGGCTGATATCATAACTTCATTTTTTAAAAGAGAAGTACTGTGAAACATATAAAAATACATCTCTGTTAAATCCTAAGCAACTTTATATAACAAAAAAGGCAGCTTTTAAGGCTGCCTGGACTTTTTTATGATAAATCCGCAAACCATAAAAACAGCAAGAAGTTGTCAGAATTCAGCTTGTTCTGTATTGCATTTTGTGCTTTTTGATGTTAGAATGTACTCAGTATGATACAAATCGTGTTATGATCAAGGAGATAACATCATGTTAAGGATAGCCAATACCGAAAACGGTCTGGTCCGCGGTTTGCCCGCAGCAGATCCAAGAATAACTTCATTCAAAGGCATACCCTTTGCTGCTCCGCCTGTTGGCGAGAACCGCTGGCGAGCACCGCAGCCTGTCGAAAAATGGCAGGGGGTGCGTGACTGTATTGAGTTTGCACCTATATCCGTTCAGGATACACCCGGTAAAGGTGACGATATATACTGCCGTGAATGGAACGTCGATCCTGAGATACCAATGAGTGAAGACTGTCTCTACCTTAATGTATGGACAAATGCAAAGTCGGCAAATGAGCGCAAGCCTGTGCTTGTATGGTTCTTCGGCGGTGCTTTTCAGTGGGGATATACTGCTGAAATGGAATTTGACGGTGAACGTCTTGCAAGGAGAGATATAGTTGTAGTTACTGTGAATTACCGTCTCGGTGCGTTGGGATTTCTATGTCACCCTCAGCTGATAAAGGAGCAGCCTGATGCACCGTGTAATTTCGGTTGTCTCGATCAGCAGGCAGGTCTAAGGTGGGTTCGCCGTAATATTGCCAACTTTGGCGGTGATCCCGATAATATAACTATAGCAGGGCAGTCCGCAGGCGGCGGCAGCGTAATGGCACAAATGGCTTGTAAGGAGAATGAGGGAGAGTTCAAAAGGGCAGTGGTAATGAGCGGTATGTTCGGTTCGCCGTATGAGGTCAATGATTTCTTTCAGCCTCAGAGTCTTGAACAGGCAGCCAAAAAAGGTGAAAGACTCTTCGAGTATCTTGGTGTTAAGACACTTGAAGAAGCAAGAAAGCTTGATGCTGACTATATTCGCAGCAAGTATTCCGAGCTTCGCAACAATGGCGAGATGTTCTTCACTATAGTGCAGGACGGTCGTTTTTGTACACAAGATCCCATGGCAGCTTTCAGAAACGGCACACGTATCCGTGTGCCCGTTATGAGCGGAAATACAGGTGATGAGTTCATGGAGTGTATCCAGGCGGCAGATGATGAAGAGCTTACAAAGAAAGCGAATGAGTACTTCGGCAGTAGGGCAGAGGAGTTTATCGAGTACCCTGATGCAAGAGTCAGGAATGAAATGGGATATTCACCCATTTCCTCGCCCGAACTTGGCGTAAAATATGCTTTCATCGGTGAGAATAGGCAGAATGAGCCTGAGAACTGCTACTACTACCGATTCATTGCGGATATACCGGGCGAAGATGATCCCGGAACATTCCATTCTGTAGACCTTTGGTTCTTTTTTGAGACGCTGGCAAAATGCACAAGACCTTTTGAGGGCAGACATTACGACCTTTCAAGACAGATGTGTGATTACTGGGCTAACTTCATAAAGACAGGCGACCCAAACGGTTTTGACATCAATGGCAACAAGCTTCCCGAATGGAAACCATATACTGATACAGAACGCAGTGAGATGCTTTTCACAAGCAGTTGTGCAAAGGCATCGACCGAGCAGAGTGACTTCGTGAAGTTCCTGCTTGATACAATGAAATAAGGAGGATATTTTTATGAGCAAGAAACAGGCATTTAATCCATATCTCCCAAGCTGGGAGTATATACCCGACGGTGAGCCTTATGTATTTGGCGACCGTGTATACGTATATGGTTCTCACGACTTCTGGAACGGCTATGTGTTCTGTATGGGCGATTACGTGTGCTGGTCTGCACCTGTTGACGATCTTGGCAACTGGAGGTATGAAGGCGTCATTTATCCGAGAAACGCCGATCCTATGAACAAGGATGGTCATATGTGCCTTTACGCTCCAGACGTAACTGTTGGTCCTGACGGAAGATACTATCTTTACTATGTTCTCGACAAAGTGGGAGTTATGTCCGTTGCAGTATGCGATGAGCCGGCAGGCAAATATGAATTCTATGGCTATGTTCACTATCAGGACGGCACACGACTCGGAGAGAGAGAAGGTGATGAGCCACAGTTCGACCCCGGTGTTATCACCGAGGGTGATAAGACATATATGTATAGTGGATTTTGTCCCGAGGGTGACAAGTCCAGAACAGGTTCAAAGGTCGTTACTCTTGATAAAGATATGCTTACTGTTATTACTGAACCGCAGCTGATAATCCCGGGTATCTGTTACAGCGCAGGTACTCAGTTCGAGGGACACGCTTTCTTTGAGGCTTCCTCAATACGTAAAGTTAATGGAAAGTACTATTTTATATACTCCTCCGAGGTTATGCATGAGCTCTGCTATGCTGTAAGCGATGATCCGCTAAAGGGGTTCAATTTCGGCGGCGTACTGGTCAGCAATACCGATCTGCATATTGATACCTACAAGCCTGCTGATATGCCTACGAACCGCGGTGCAAATAATCACGGCAGTATTATTGAGATAAACGGCGAGTGGTATATTTTCTATCACAGGCATACTAACGGCACATGGTTCTCAAGACAGGGCTGTGCAGAAAAGCTCTCACTCAATGAAGACGGAAGTTTTTATCAGGTTGAGATCACTTCCTGTGGACTGAACGGCGGTCCGCTGGTAGGTAAGGGCGAATATCCTGCTTACATTGCCTGCAATATCTTCGGCAAAGAACCCGAGCTTTATATCGGTGACCTAAATGCACCGCGAATAGTGCAGGACGGCAAGGACGGTGACGAGGAGATAGGGTACATATCAAATATCAAAGAGGGTACTAACATAGGATTTAAGTACTTTGACTGCAATGGCATTACTAAAGTTAGCATTACTACCCGTGGGTACTGCGGCGGTACTTTCGCAGTAAAGACTGCTTGGGACGGTGAAGAGCTTGGTGAGATCGAAGTTGAAAACAGCAACGTATGGAAGAGGTCAAGTGCTGATATCAAGATACCTGACGGTGTGAACGCTATCTGGTTCACTTTCAAGGGGACAGGAAATCCCAGCTTTGGCTCGTTTATTCTGGAATGATAATATGGATAAAAGAGTATGTTTATGGTAATGATTTATTAATAATTAGTGTAATTTTATTAAAAAAGCGTTACAAATAGGTTAAATTTTGAGCTTTTCTAACCATTTTTTGCGATAATTACACGCTTTTTTCTGCTCATTAATCTTTTTTTGCCTTTATTACAGATATTTGTTGACAAGTAGTATATAATATGGTAAAATTAACAAAGACACCGAAGAGGTGCAACATCAAATTCGGTACAACCGTAAAATATGCCGGACGATATACTAATTATTAGGATATGTGTCGTGCGGAATTTAACTAGGAGGTAATAGTAATGAAAAAAAGAAGAATCTTAGCAACGATTATGTCAGCAGCAATGTTAGCTACTACACTTGTAGGTTGTGGCAGTGACAACAACAACAGCAGCAGTAACAGCGGTTCAAATGGATCAAGCGGTTCTGCAAATGACGGCGGCGGATCAGGCAGTGTTGAGGAGCTCACTTGGATGTTCTGGGATGACCTTAATGCTACCGAGGATCTTATTTCGCTCGGCTATAAGGATACTATTGAGAGATTCAACAATGATTTTAAGGGTAAGTACCATGTAACAGCTATTACTACAAATCTTGAAGAATACTACAACAAGCTCAATGCTCTTGTTGCAGCCGGTGAAACACCTGATGTATTTATCGTAAGTCCTGGCCCTCAACTCACAGATTATGTTGAGCCGGGTGTTGCAGCTCCTCTTGATGAATATCTCAACAAAGACGGCTGGAAGGATACATTTACAAGTGATGCCGTATTTACACAGCAGACATATGATGGCAAGATATATGCTGTTCCGCTTAACACAGCAGCAGCTTGCTGTTTCTACAATACAGAGATGTTTGAGAAGGCAGGAGCTAAGGTTCCTACTAACTGGGACGAAATGATGGAAGCCTGCGAAAAGCTCAAGGCTGCTAAATACACTCCTGTAACTATTTCCGCAGGTACTGCATGGTGCCTTTCAATGGTAGCAGGTTATCTCTGTGATGCAGAGGGTGTAGATCTTCCTAAGCTCGCTGACGGTTCAGCTTCATGGGAAGACGGCAAACTCGAAAGTGCTTGCAATAAGCTCCTTGATCTCTCCAAGTACTTCCAGAGAACAGCTGCAGGTGATACTAACGATGTTGCTACAGCTAACTTCTACAACGAAGAAGCTGCTATCCTTATCCAGGGTTCATGGGTTATCGGTCAGATAAACGGTTCTAACCCAGACTTTGAGTCAAAGTGCGGCGTATTCCAGTTCCCTGGCGTTGATAAGATCATCGCTAAGTCAGACTCACTCTGCATGAGCTCAAAGACAAAGAATCCAGAAGCTGCTGCAACTCTTATCAAGTACTTCACTGATGATACAGCTCAGAAGTACACAGCTGAAAAAGGCGGTAAGATCCCTGTAACAAAGGTTCAGTATGATGCATCAGTAGCTCCTAAGCAGCTCAGTTACGTTATGGACGTATTCAGCAATGCAAAGGGTACATTTGGTTTCTACAATGAGTCGATGCCTACAACTGAAACAGGTGCTCACTTCGATGACACAATGGTTTCCGTATTCCTCGGTGACATGACACCTGCTGAGGCTGCAAAGGACATGGAGGAATTCTACAAAACTAATTGCAGAAAGTAATTTCTGACATATTATGAAAAAAATAGGGGCGTACCCTGCGCCCCTATTCTTTTTAATGCATTTTCTATATTGATCTTCTGAAAGGAGTTGTTACAGGATGGACAAATTGCTTAGGAACAAGAAAGCGATCGCTGTTTTCATGCTTCCTGCTTTCATTTTGTTCACATTGGTGCTTTTTATACCGATCGTTCAGTCGGTGTATTATTCATTCTGTGATTATAAAGCGGTAACCGATCCTGTTTTCATCGGGTTTGATAACTACAAGACTCTGATGCATGATAAAACATTCGGTATTGCTCTCAAAAACTCAATGTTTTTCCTTGTTTTTTCTTGTGTGTCGCAGCTCATTGTAGGTCTTTTCTACGCTGCACTTCTTACAAATATAAAGGCAGGACGCAATACATTCAAGAATATAATCTACCTTCCATGCGTACTTTCTTCTGCCGCCCTCGGTCTGATGTGGATGTTCATATTCAGCCCGAAGCTTGGTATCAACCAGCTTCTTGAAAAATGGGGCGTTGAGGAACCACCTCTCTGGCTCATGGATACCAAAGGTCATATCATTCTTCCTATGTGGATAATAGCATTTGTTGCTCTCTGGCAGTATGTTGGTCAGTCAATGATGCTTTATATGGCTCAGATTTCAGGTATCAGCAAGTCACTTATGGAAGCAAGCTATATTGACGGCTGTACAAAGGCAAAGACATTCAGGTACATAACGCTTCCGCTTATAAAACCAATGATAGCCACAGCTATGTCGCTCAATGCGATAGGCTCACTGAAGTTCTTCGATCTTATATATAATATGACAGAAGGCGGACCGAATCATAAGACAGAAGTCCTTGCAACTCACCTTTATCAGCAGGGCTTTAAGTATACCAAATATGGCTATGCGAGTGCCATAGGTGTAGTACTGCTTATACTCTGTCTGTTAGTAACTCTGTTTATCAATAAGGTCGTAAAGACTGAACAGTATGAAATGTAAGGAGGCAGAGTCAGATGAGTTCTTCAAAATCAGCTGTTGCTGAACTGGATCCTACCTCCAGAAAAAAGATTGCACCAATACAGGTAGTTATATATGTATTTCTGATACTGATATGCATAACATATATTTTCCCTCTGTTATGGGTGTTCAATGTATCATTCAAGACCAATAAGGAGATATTCAGTGCTCCATTTGCACTGCCGGAGAAAGTTACATTTGATAACTATTCTTTCGCGTGGACAGCAGGACGTCTTGGCATAGCGACATTCAATTCATTTGTTGTATGCGTTGCTTCTTTGATATTAAGCATGATCATCGGTTCAATGGCTGCATTCGGCATTGCACGTATGCGCTGGAAGGGTGCAAAGCTTGCCATGACTTATTTCCTTACAGGTATGATGATACCTGTACACTGTGTGCTTATTCCGCTTTTTACAAGATTTGCAAAGTTAGGTCTTTCAAATACACTTACAGGACTTATACTTCCTTACCTTACTTTCTCACTTCCGATAACTATATTCATTATGACAGGCTTTTTTAAGGGCATTCCTAATGAACTTATCGAAAGTGCTTGTATGGAAGGCGCGAATATTTTCCAGATATTTTTCAGGATATGCCTGCCCCTCGGCAGAACAGGTCTTTTCGTAACAGGACTTATGACATTTATCGGTAACTGGAATGAACTTCTTCTTGCTATGGTATTCATTTCTGATGATGCCAAGAAGACTCTGCCTGTATCGCTCTCTAAGTTCGTAGGACCATATAATACGAATTATTCGCAGATGTTTGCGGCTATTATAATCGCTATCATACCGACTATAATTGTTTACTGCGCATTCTCAAACAAGATCGTTGACGGTCTGACAGCAGGTGCTGTAAAGGGTTAATATCCGTATCGGCATATGTAAAAGTCAGTTCTTTGATAAAAAGAGACAAAAGCAGGATATACTAAGATTTTAATTTAAATATTGCATTTATGGGAATATTAAAGAAGCATACTGTTACTTTTTTAGCTTTGATTTATATATGCAGAATAGATCATTAAAAACTGACGGCTTATGCTATTAATGATTACATAAATATGATCTGGAGTGTAAGCTATGAAAGCAAAAATAACTATCAATAACCTGGATATCATCGGTGAGATAGACCAGAGGATATACGGTTCATTTATTGAGCATCTCGGACGTGCGGTTTATGGCGGAATCTATGATCCGTCACATGAATGCGCTGATGATATGGGCTTCCGTAAGGACGTACTTGAGCTTGTTAAGTCACTGAATGTACCTATTGTACGCTATCCGGGCGGTAATTTCGTGTCAAACTACAAGTGGGAAGACGGAACAGGTGACAGATCAAAGCGTCCGCGAAAGCTTGAGCTTGCATGGAACAGTGTTGAGACCAACGAGATTGGCATTGATGAGTTTCAGGAATGGGCAAAGCGTTCGGATACTGAAATAATGATGACAGTTAATCTGGGGACGCGAGGTGCTGTTGAGGCAAGTAATCTGGTCGAGTACTGCAACCTTAACACAGGTACATATTATGCTGAAATGCGCCGAAAGAACGGCTTTGACAAACCATTCGGCATAAAGCTTTGGTGTCTGGGAAATGAAATGGACGGCGACTGGCAGATAGGGCATAAAACAGCGCAGGAATACGCGCGTCTTTCCTGTGAGACCGCAAAGCTGATGAAGCTGACAGATCCTACGATCGAGCTTGTTGCTTGCGGAAGTTCAGGTCCGCTTATGCCGACTTTTGGCGAATGGGAAAGAACTGTACTGCGTGAGTGTTATGACCATGTTGACTATCTTTCTTTACACAGCTACTATGGTAATCCTGATAATGACACTTCGGATTATCTTGCATCATCAATGGACATGGAGCAGTTTATCATAGATACTGCAAAGATATGTGATGAAATAAAAGCGGAGAAAAAATCTGATAAGGATATAAATCTTTCCTTTGACGAGTGGAATATCTGGTTTCACAGCAATGAGCAGGATAAGCATATAGAACACTGGCAAGTCGCTCCGCCGCTTTTAGAGGACATCTATAACGTTGAAGATGCACTTGTTGTCGGCTGTCTGCTTATTACGCTTTTGAGGCACTGCGACAGGGTAAAGATAGCCTGTCTTGCACAGCTTGTCAATGTAATTGCTCCGATTATGACCGAGACCGGCGGAAGATCATGGGTACAGACAATTTTTTATCCATTTCTCCATTGTTCGGTCAACGGAAGGGGAAAGGCTATACGTACTGTTTGCGAATGTGGAACCTATAACACTAAAAATCATAGTAATGTACCATACATTGAAAGTATCACAGTACAGAATGACAATGATATCACTTTGTTTGCTGTCAATCGTTCACCTGATGAGAGCTGTGAGCTTGAATTTAACGGATTTGAGGGTTGCAGTCTCGTATCTCATACAGTTCTGACAAATGATGATATGAAACGCTGTAACAGTGCGGATGAGCCTGATGCGATATCACCTGTACAGCAGAAAATCGGCGAAAAGGTAATACTTGCCCCACGCTCATGGAATATGATAAAATTTACTGCTAAGTAATAAAAAGACCTGCCTGTAAAATAACAGGCAGGTTTTTAATTTATAATCTATTGTCCGAGGACCTTACGTATCTTGTCGGCAAGTATATCGGCACTGTTTTGCTGCGTTCTCTTAGACGGATGACCGTTCGCACCCATGCCGTCACGCATAGACTGTGGCTGCGAGAAGTAAGACGTTATTTTCTCATCGTTAAGTTCAGCAACAGCCTGTTCTATAAGCTCGTAAACATCATCGCCGCCCATAGAACCGACTGTGCAGATAATAGCAGCATTCGGCCGTTTTTCACGAACAGTTTTTAAGAAAGTCTTATAGCTGTCTACAAATTCACTGCCGCGTACTTCAAGATCTTGTGAAACATAATTGAAGTCATTTGTGCCGAGATTTATCACAACAACATCACATTGCTCGGGGAATGCCCAGTCTGTGCCGTAATCATCAAACTTGCTGGAAAGTTCGTAGCAGTCAGGCAAGAGTTCATTGGCATTTTTATTACCGTCACCTGTATAACCTGAAACGATACCGTAACCGCTGTAGCAACAGGTAGTGTAGTCTGCACCGAGAGACTTCGCTGCAAGATAGGCATATGATTTTGAGAAATTCTCCGTAGATGTCATAAATGGTTCGCTGGGTGAATCGCTCTCTACGCCATATCCGCAGGTTATGGAATCACCAATGAATTCAATCGTCAATGGAGCGGCTGACAGGGGAGTTACAGGCTGAACCGAACTGCTGTTCACATTGACGGAGCGTATACCTACACCGCCGAACATTGCTTCTGAGAGCAGCATGACCTTTACAGCCGCGGTTTTAACTGTATCTTCCCAAAGGCTTATTGTCTCCTCGGGTTTATCCATAACCACATCGCAGAACTGTTTGTCATCAATATAGACAGCGTAGCGCGGACGGTGTTCCTCATCGTTATTTATGCCGCTGCTGCCTGCGAGGGTAAGAGAGGCATTTCTGCCGCTGACAGTAAACTCCGCAGCCGAACCGCTCTGCACCAGCCACAGAACATCGTCCTGTACAACGGTTCTGCTTTGCAGCTTTGCATTATCCGAGGTTATCGGTATACTTTGTATCATGACTTCACCTTCTGTCTGGGTTGAAGTTTCTGTATTTTCTGGTGCAGCAGCTGTAATAGCTGTGTCGTTATTTTTATTTGAACAGCTTGTAAATTCTGCCGCAGAGGCTATGCATAATGCACAGCCAACTGCGGCGATTATTATTCGTTTATTCATATACAACATATCAATTAAAAAGTGCTTCGTAATATTCGGGAGTTCTATCTGACAGTCCAGTTGTTACATATATCCAGCACATGAGTTCATCATCAAGCTTTTTAACATACGAACAGTCTACTGGAGCTCCGTCACAGAAATCTCTATCTCTTAAAAATTCTTCTTCGCCAAGCTTAACGTTTGCTCTTTCGTCCCATTCAACATCATCTAACCCATTTATCCAATCTCTGTATTCGTCAAGTACATCGTCCACAGTAACATTGGTTTTATCAGGGAAAGCGATTTTTGTATTTACATAAAAAATCATTATAGCTTCTCTTGCATTTGTAAAATATGCATCGGGAACTCTCGACTTTTCACGGATAATTTCCTTTTCATCAGTAAGCTCTGCTATATATTCTTCCTTTTCATCGGGATCAGGTTTGTAATATTGCAGATCTCCGGGAACATTCAGCGTGATTTTTGCATAGTCATTGACGTAAACGCCGTCCTTGAACAGCCCTGCTGTATAGTTTGTACCCTCTATGGCAGGATCTTCTGGAACAACTGTAGGCGGATCAAGTATGGTCTCAGGCTCGGTCTGCGGCTTGAAGCCTTCACCGTAACTAAGTCCGTAGCCTCTTTCAAGCCAGCACTTGTCTGTGCGTATCTGGTCTAATGAGCTGTACCACGGGCTTGGGAGCTTGCCTGTAAAGTCAGCACAGCCGCAGAGCACATCGGATACGCCCTTGCCCTCCGAGCCTGGGAGATAGCACATAACTACACTGTCCCAGTCGTCATACAGTCTCTTGTTTATGAGAACATTTCTGCCTGCAACGATACAAGTAACAGTTGGCTTGCCCAGCTCCTTTGCTTCTGCACGCGCCTCGGAATTTCCTTTAAGTCCAAGAGTACCAAAAAGGCTCATGTCCTCGGTATCACCGTTCCACTCGGCGTAGTTCTGCTCACCTAAGCAAAGTAGCACCACATCGGCTTTATCTGCCTGTTCCTTATCGGTGATAACTTCAATGCCGTAGTCCTTGGCGTATCTCTCGAAAGCTTCCTGTATTGTTGTAACTCCCGGAACGTCCTTCTTGTTGGAACCATTCCAGTCCATAGTCCAGCCGCCGCACTGAGCCTGACAGCTGTTTGCCGCAGGTCCCGTTATATATACCTTTGTGCCTTTTTTCAGTGGGAGCACATTGTTTTCATTTTTGAGAAGTACAAGGCTCTCCTCAACAAGCTTTTCGGCTACCTTTCGGTATTCAAGAGAACCTGTGGCTATCTTTTCTGTTTTGATATTTTTCAGCATCGGATCATCAAAGAGTCCTGCGTCCTTTTTGACCTTGATAATTCTTGTAACGGCGTCATTTACACGTTCAACGGTTATCTCTCCGCTGCCAACTGCGTCAACGATTATCTGCTTTGCTTCATCGTATCTATCGGTCTCCATAAGCATATCAATGCCTGCATTTACACTGTTTATGACCTGATCTTTATATGTAGCTCCAGAAGTATGCTCAACTGAGCCCCAGTCGCTGACGATAAAGCCCTCAAAGCCCATTTCATCTTTCAGCTTCATGATGTATTCTTTATTTTCGTGCATCTTTACACCGTTCAGTGACGAATGGCTTATCATTATGGTCTGAACACCTGCGTCTATCTGAGCTTGATATACTTTCAGAAGTTCGTCTATCTCTGCGTCAGTGAGCTGTGAGTCACCGCGGTCGATACGTTTAAGGGGAGCACCCTCTTCACCTGTACCGTAAAGTACGTTGCCGTCAGCAAAGAAATGTTTTGCACAGGCAACAAGTCCACCGTCGATAAGTCCCTTTGTGTATGCTGTACTGAGTTTGGTAATTGTTTCAAGATCAGAGCCGTAGGACTCATATGTACGTCCCCAGCGAGGATCAACGGACTGAGCAACGCAAGGGGAGAAGTTCCACATCATATGGCAGAGCTTTGCTTCGTCAGCAGTGATAAGACCTACCTGATAGGCAAGCTCTTCATCGTTTGCTGCGCCCTGTCCGATATTATGTGGGAAGTACACAGCATCCTTACAGTAGTTGACACCATGAACGTCGTCCTGTCCGTAGATGTAGGGGATACCTGCCTCTGAGTCTATGGCTGCCTGCTGAAATCCGTCAACAGTATTTGCCCATGCTTCAAAGTCGATACAGCCTACCGTGGAGAGAATACTGCCGTAGTCATTGGCTTTCATGTCCTCGTTTGTGATATTGTAGACCGCAGGCTGCACCATCTGGCTTGCCTTTTGTTCGAGTGTGAGAGTTGCCACTATCTCCTCTGGAGTCATGGTGGCATAAGTCTGATACTTCGGACCGTCGAAGTTCACCTCTGTCATTGTTGAAGTTTCGGATGCTGATGTAACTGCCTTTGTTGTTTCAGTTTCAGATTTTTCTGATGTTTTGTTTTTCTCCGCACATGACACAGTTGATATAAGCAATGTCAGCGGAAGTAAAAGTGCAAGTGCTTTTTTCATGTTTTCACTCCTTATAATGCATAATGATATATTTGATTGATTTATAAGAATTAATATCAAGTAATATTATACCATGATAGGACATATTTTTCAAGTTTGATCATTGGCATTATAGGAAAGAAAAAGCACAGACATAAAAAATCTGTGCTTTATTTGTTCAGTCTTTCTTTATGAGAAGTTTTCTAAGTGCTACTATGTCAAAGATATCGATAACTCCGTCGCCGTTTATGTCAGAGCCTTCATTGCTTATAGTTGAAGCGTCTTTTTTACCGAGAATAAAGCTGCTTATCGTAACAAGATCGGCAGTATTCACATCACCATCGCTGTTGCTGTCTCCGACAGTTACGTGTGTCTGCTTGCCTGTGAAGATATATGTATTCCTTCCGCTGTTGCTGATAACTGCAAATTCGCCGCTTCCGCTTATACATACGTCAGGAGCGTTCTTGTTTGCCCAGCCGCCGTTATGAAGTTTCATATAAGCGTCTATCTCGCTGAATTTCTCACCGATAGCCAAGGTTTTCAGCTCATCGCAGTTAGCAAACATGAAGTTATGTGACTCCATTGCAGTTATGTCAAAGCTGCTGAGGTCAAGAGATTCAAGAGTGGTACAGCCGTCGAACATATGCGAAGCGTACTTCACATTGCTTGTATCAAATGTGGTAAGGTCGAGAGTTTTGAGCTTGCTGCATTCCTCGAACATACCTGTCATATCAGTGACCTTGCCTGTTTTCAGCGGACTAACATCGATAGTTTCAAGACCTGTGCATGATCTGAACATATCTCTCATCTTTGTAACATTTGATGTGTCAAGGGGGCTCAGTTCGATATTTGTAAGAGCCTTACAGTTCTGGAACATAGCCTCTGTGTCCGATACGTTAGCAGTATTGAATTTGCTGAGGTCTATGGTTTTCAGAGACTTGCAGGAAGCGAACATACCGTGCAGGCTTTTTGCAGATGATGTATCTATATCACCTAATTTAATGGTGGTTGCTGAACTGCAATTACAGAACATCAAAGCCATGTTTGTTACATTGCTTGTATTGAAATTAGAGATGTCCAGTTTTTTTAGGTTCTCACAGCTGTTGAACATTGATTCCATATCAGTTACGTTTGATGTGTCAAAGCTGCTCGTATCAAGAGAGGTGAGACCGTTGCAGGAACTGAACATTCCTGACATATTTTTTACATTTGAAGTATCAAAGTTTCCAAGGGAGAGACTTGTTATCTCATGGTCAAAATAGAACATATATCTCATATCCTCTACCTTAGAGGTATCAAAGCTGCTGAGATCAACGTACATAAGAGCGGAGCAGCCGTTGAACATATTGCTCATATTCGTAACATTTGAGGTATCGTAATTTCTAAGGTCAAGGCGGAAGAAGTTCCAGCAGCTGTCAAGCATATAAGACATATCCGTAACGCTTGATGTATCGAGTTTCTCAACGCATGAAGCGTTAAGATGTGTGCAGTATTCAAACATATGGCTCATATCCGTGACCTTTGAAGTATCTATTCCGTCCATAGATATGTTAGATACAAGCTCGCAGTTCCTGAACATAGCTTTCATGTTTTTAGGTTTGCCCGAAGCCTTTGAAAGGTCAATGTCTGTGCAGGATTTGTAGAGCTCAAAGAGGTAACTGCAATCCTCAGGCAGTACAGTGCCTTCTTCAGCTACGACCTTTGATACGGATTTCTTGAAAACAAAACTGATTATCTGTTCTCTGCTAACATTACCGCGCAGAGTAAGGGTTTTAGTTGCAGGATCAAAGGTATAGCAGAGCTTATCCTCTGGTAATTTATCATAAGTATAAGTATTTACGCCTGTATTCTGTATAACTGCAAATTCTTCGTCGCCGCTCACTTTTACATCAGGCTCTTTTTCATTTACCCAGCCGAAATTTGCAAGCCCCATGCTATCAGTTATGTCGCCTGTTTTTTCACCAAGCTTTATTGAACTGAGTCCGTAGCAGTTTTCAAATACATTGTGCTTATAGACAACTTTTGAAAAGTCAAGTGAGCTCAAGTCGAGAGAGGTGAGGGAATAGCAGTCAGAAAACAACAAGTCGATACTTTTCAGACTTTTAGTATTTATATTTCCGAAATCAATGCTTTTCAGAGATGAGCACTTTGAAAACATACCTGCCATTGTTTCAACATTGCTTGTATCAAGTCCCGAGAGGTCCACTTTTTCAAGAGAACTACAGCCACTGAACATATAGGACATTTTTGTTACATTGCTCGTATCAAAATTGCTAAGTTCTACCTCTTTAAGTGATTTGCAGCCTGAAAACATGGATTGCATACTTTTCAGATTTGATGTATCCGCTTTTGAAAAGTCCATTTTTTCGCATTTATCGCAGAGATAGAAAATATTGCTACAGCTTTCGGGAAATACAGCATCCTCAGCCGCAACTATGCTTGTAAGCTTTGAAACGTATTTGAACCTTCTTATCTCCGTACCTGTAAATTCTCCGTGGAGAGTAAGAACTCCAGTTTCAGCGTCATAGACAAGGTGCTCCTGAGTTTGGGAAGCATCTCCCGAAACATTTGAAGTTGTAGTCGTTGTCGCAGTTTGTGTAGAAGTTAAAGCAGTTGTTGAGGTGATGACCGCATCTGCTGCCGAAACTTCAAAAACAGGCACAGTACCGGTGAATATGGAAAGTGCAGCCAGTACTGCTGTTATTTTACTTAATTTCATGATTGTCCTCCATTATTTTTCAAAAGTTATATTAGTATCAGCAGCTTTTTTTAATAAGCTCTTTTCTCATAAGACACAGGTCAAATACATCGAGTGTATTATCTTCGTAAATATCAGCTGCCTTTGAGTTCTTAAGTTCTGTGTTCCTGTCGGCAAGCAGCCATTTCTGGAATGTAACTATATCTGATACATCAAATTTTCCGTCAGCGTTTACATCACCTTTGAGTATAGTTTCGGGTTCTGATAAATTGAAGTATTTGTCATCTTCAAAGGAGTAGCTCCAGATAGTACCGTCTGTTTTCAGGAAATAGGCGTATATTGTTTTACCGTCGCTGCTTTTTCTTGCAGCGATATAACTGTCCACATCGGCGACAGCAGCTTTTTTACCGTTAAATTCCATGCAGAGGATATTGTCGGTTGTGATATGATAATTATAGCTTCTTGCCATTTCAGATGTATGCAGATCTTCAAAATCATATACGAATTTTCCTGCTTTTTTATAAGGATAGGGAACTGTTTCAGTCAATATTACTTTTCTGGTAGTACCTGCATCGTAAGCAGTTCCGTCCGAAGTGACATGAACGCAGCCGTAAACTTTTCCGTCACTGTAATACCGATATCCCACATAAATGACATCTTCGGCACGTTTTCTTACTGACGGTTCGCTGCCTATATGACGGTTGATCTCCCACAAAACCTTGTCTTTGTCGATGAAATAATAGTTATAAGAATCAACCACATCGGTGATACCTGTTGGAAAAGCCTGATAGCCGATCGTGGTTGAACCGTCCCTTTTCAGTTCTATCTGTATTACCTCACCGGTGTCTGAGATGAAATCAAGTGATGAATTTTCAAGAAATCTGCCGAAGCCCTTATAGATCAGATCAACTATGAATTGATCTTTTTCCTTACGAATCGCATAAACATAGCCCTTATCGGTAATACCCAGACCGCGACCTATCTTTGTGAATTTCAGACCGTTTGTGTTTATGAGTTTTTCATGGTTCACTTCAAGTGTTCCGTCCTGATACAGGAGCGTTTCGATAGATATGAAATCACCGCTATCATTATACGTGTAATCCATATCATAATCAGCAACGTTTTCAGCTACAGCGATCAGTTTGCCGTCAGCCAGTTTATAAAGTGTTCCGTCTTTCAGCACCACTCTGTCTGCTTCGGAATAGATGTTTGAACTGTCCACCTTAGGCATTGTCTGACCTTTTGCTGTCGGTAAAACTGTAGCAGCTGTCTCGCTTACGCTTATCCTGCCCTTGTGAATTTCCTTGCCTTTCAGTTTGAAAGTGTATTCTGTTGAACCTACTGCCTTGCCGTAAGCATCTGCATAACTAATGCTGACAGGATTATCATGATAATTATCAAAGCTTGCAATGCTTGTATCAGAAATTTCAAGTGATATCTGATCATATGTAAACATTCCTGTAGGAGTAGCTCCGATAAGATCGGCAAAGCCAACAGATGTATCTGCGTCGTGGAATTTCATAACTGCTATCTTCTGCTCGTCAGTGATCTGTTCCATATCTGAAATATAGAATTTCAAAAGATCCATATCCTTTACAAAAGAAATATCCGTGACCTGCGGCATATCGCTTAATTGCAGCGTTTCCAGATTTTTGAACTTTGCAAGTATGGAAAAGTCAGAAATGCTGCCGCCAGAAAAGTACAGATATTTTGGATCTTCCAGCCGTTCAAGGAAGTCGATAGACTCTACGCCGTCCAGGTTAAGCGTCATCATTTGTACGGAACGGTATTCCTCTTCGGTTATTATACCGTCTTTGTTGGCATCAATATAATCATCTTTAAGAAGCTGATCGTAGATAATTTCGGGCATATCTGCACGTTTAGCATTGTTTGCAGCTAAGGCAGTAAAATTTACATTAGACAGCATTAAAGTGAATGATAAAGCTGATGTTAATATCTTTTTCATTGGAAATCCTCCTTTAACTATATCACAGTAATGACATATGAAATGTCTTTATTTATTATAAGAAAATTATATCACATGACGAAAATGATTTCTATGATAAAATGTTAATAAAAATGAGGCAGCTGCTTATAAAGTATCCTCTTTTGTTTCTTCAAAGCTATGTCAGGTTAAAAGATAGTTAGTATTATGTAATGTTTAATAAAAATATAACTTGATATATTTAATTTACTTATTGAAAAGATACATTGACACGTATTTCTGTTTGTTGTAAAATATAATATGTATTTGTAATTTTATTCATAATACTATCTATTAATCATTTTTAATAACTAAAGGAGTAATTTTATGAAAAAGATCAACTCTATCATCAGTGCAGCTGTCTGTACATTAGCACTTACTACTGTTCCTTTTTCAGCATCTGCTGCTGAAGAAAAAGTATATGGTACAATGAATATCCCATATGCTGATTTTTACAAGGCAGAGATCGACGATGCATACGAAGTAGACGCAGTTTCCTCAGCTACCACAAAGGGCAAGTGGGGAATGAACGGCAAGGGCGAGATCGTTGAAGGTACATACAATAACGGAAACGGTACTATCCTCGGTGTTAACTTCCCTGTAGAAGTATCAGCAGATGATGTTGATGCACTCAAGGAAAAGTATGGATTTACCGCTCTTGACAGCAAGCCTACAGCATACAAGGAAGTATCACTTTCAGGTGATTCTCTCAGTGTATCAAAGCTTGTTGACACTGACGGTGAGCAGACGGTTGACGGTTCTGCAACTGTTTCAACAAACAGCTATTACGGCGACTATCAGATCAAGGTAACAGGCTATCCCGAGGATACTGTTCTTTACGGTGTTATAGTAAACACAAAGGAAGATGACCACTATGCAATGCGTCATCTTGAAAATATCTGGAGAAAAGGTTCATATGCATGGTCAGCAGGTATCAAGACTGTTGAATACCACGGAAATCACGTAAGCTATGAGGATTATGAAAGCTCAAAGGGTAAGACTGTAACTTCCGTAACATTCATCACACTTGACGGATATACTACTGTCAATGTTGGCGAGCAGTACCTTCCTATCAGATTTGCAGGCGAAGTAAAGGCTGAGGGCGCTTCAGCAGGCACAGGCAAGACATCTCTTTCAATCACAGGTTTCCCTGAGGATTATAAAAAGGTCATCACTGCTGATGAAGGTCTTAACGTTACAGAAACAGAGATCAGCTATACAGATGCAAAGCCAGGTAAGTACACTGTAAATGTTGAAGATGAGAGCGGCAAGTATGCTCCTATGACTGCACAGTTTATACTTTCAACGGACGATGTGCCTGTTAAGTTTGCTGACGGTAAGCTCACAACAGCTGACGGCTTTACAGATGAGGACAGGGCAAACTTCCTGAAAAATCTTGCGACTGTTGACATAAACGATACTTCCTACAAGGCAACAGGCAGCAAGGCTATAAAGCTTTTCAAGGAAGACGGTTCTATAGACTTTGATGTAACTGTAAGCGATGCAAAGGCATTTGAAAACAACGGTACTTATAATATCACTCTTAACTCAACAGGCTACAATGCACCATACAGCTTTGAGGTAAAGAATGAAGTTCAGAGCACAACAGCAGCTACAACTGCTAAGACAACAAAAACTACTACAAAAAAAGCAAAGACTACAACATCTGCTTCAAACAGCCCTAAGACAGGTGTAAACGGAATGGCTTTACCTGTAGCTGTTCTTGCTTTAGCAGGTGCTACAGCATTTGTACTCAGAAAGAAAAATGATTGAAATCTCAATTCCTGACAGATAAATTTAATGCAGATGACCCCTGGAGCTTTTTGGCGCAGGGGTCAAGTGCTGAAAGGTCGAATATATATGTTATTTATTATATCACTTGTTATCGCGCTTTTTATTGCGTTTTGTCTTGACAAGCAACTGAAAAAATGTCCCGTTGCATTTTATATTACAGCAGCTATTCTAACGGTTGCTTCCATAGTTGTTACACAGTGTGATATCACTATATCAAGCAGATTTGTAAGGGACTATGTTATCGGCATATTCTCGCGCGGAGCTCTCGGAGCTGCATTATGGGCAGTTGTAATGTGGACAGGCGCGCTTCCAAACGGTTCAGCTCCTATAAAGAAGCTCATGTCGATACGCGGAGAGCTTTCGATAACTGCTGCTGTTCTTACACTGGCACACATCATCACATTCGGTATGCAGTATATAAAGAATCTTATAAATGGAAGAACCGGAAGCGGAGATGCTTACAGAGACTTTCTTATAACTTGTATGCTGTCTATTGCAATGACGCTGATAATGCTGCCTCTGACAGTTATGTCATTCAAGGCTGTAAGAAAGAAGATGAACGCAAAAACATGGAAAAAGATACAGCGTCTTGCTTATCTTTTCTATGCGATGATATACATTCATATCATGGTTCTTTTCGTTCCGAAGGCTCAGAAGGGCAGAGAGGGATATTTTCTCAGCGTTCTTGTATACAGTGCAGTATTCTTAGGTTACGCTGTACTCAGACTCAGAAAAGCATATCTTTCAAAGAAGGAAAAAGCATCAAAGCTTATCCCGAATTCAGTTTGTGCCTGTGCATTTGCTATCCCGTTATGTTTCTGCGGAATAGTGTCGCGCAATACAAATACCAAGACAAAAGTTGCAAATGTATCTCCAAAGGCTTCTGTTGAAGTTTCTGAAAATGGGACAACACAGACATCAACTACAGCTGTCACAACTGCTGACGGAACAAAAACCACAACAACGGGCAAGGCTGTTACAACAGCTACAACTACAAACGAGAAGAAAGAAAAAAGCACCGAAGCGTTGACTGACTCGGCAAGTGAAGAAGCTACAGAAGCAGAAAATACTGATGAGCAGCCTGAAAACAATGAACAGGAAGACGCTCAGGAGCAGAGCTACAGATACAAAAATGGTACGTTTGAGGGAACAGGAGAAGGCTATACGGGAAAGGTGCGCGTCTCGATAACTATTGAAAACGATACGATAACTGCGATGACTGCAAGTGCGGATGACGATGATCCTGACTACTTTGATGATGCAAAGAACAAGGTAATATCTCAAATCAGAAACAGTCTGAGTGCAGACGGTATAGATGCCTGCTCCGGTGCGACATACAGCTCAGAAGGTATCATAGAAGCTGCACGAAAAGCTCTTGAACAGGCAATGAATTGATTTGTCTGTCATAAATGTTTTTAATCAGTTATATAAATCAGTTATATAAGAAAAAAGCCTGTATTTAGTATAAATGCTAAATACAGGCTTTCCTGTTTCCTATTCAGTTAAAATGTGTACTTGATGTTGTAACTGCATAAGCTTTTGCTCGATAGAGAGCATACAGATTTTTACTCAAATACTTTTTCGTAAATAGCAGTTCTATTCTTTCTTGCTTCTTTAAACGACTCAACGATCTGGGTAATGCCCTTCTGAAAGTTTTCTCTATTATCGTAAGCTTCTTTAACTGCATTCCTTAAAACGTCAGCGGTAATATTTATTTCTTTTTTATTCAAAAATACGCCTGCGTTTAATTTCTGTATCATCCTTGAGATGTCATACTGATCGTACTTTTGAGGAATCAACACCATTGGAATACCGTTTGACATACCTTCGGAAGTCGAATTGAAACCTGCATGAGTTATAAAAACATCAACTTCAGGCAGGAGCTGAGTCTGAGGTACGTAATTGTAAATACTGAAATTATTTGGTATTTCTTTGAAAAACTGCTTTATATCAACGAATTTTCCGACTGATACAATTACCTGATACTCTTCGGAATCCTTGAATGCTTCAATACAATGATGATAGAATTCAAGATCTTTGCCGAAAACTGTGCCTAAAGAAATGTAAAGTAATTTCTTGCTTTCATCTTTCTTGAAATCAAAGTTATTATCAATAACTCTTTTTTCAATATTCGGACCGATGAAATAGCAGGTATCATCAGTCTCTTCTCCTCTTAAATGGAAGAATTTTGAAGTTAAGATAAGCTTTTTGTAATTGTTGGGAGCAATATGAAGTCCAACAAAGTCATGAAGATTAATATTATATTTTCTGTTTGTTTCCTGTAAGCCGATCAATCTTCCGTCATTGAAGTCCAGAAGGTTTTCATCTGTCAAAATGAAGGAAGAATATATTTTTACAAATTTTGAAGGATCTAATTTTAAAACCTTATTCATTTCTTCAACATCGAAGAATGAATCAAAAACGTAGTAATCATAGTCTGTCTTTTCATTTAATAATAAAGTGATGATAGCATCGATTGCCTTACCGAACAAAAACGAATTGATAGCAAACGGAGGTGCAGCCGGAGGTAATCTTTTTGCAATTTCGCTGACATCAGCTGAATATACAACTTTTTTTACAGGGACATCGTTTAATCTGTTTGCAAACTCGTCCAAGACATAACAAGTTACATCATGACCTAATGAAGCTAATTCTCTTACAATTTCAACACTGCAAGTAAAATGACCATGTAAAATACCATTTATAACTAAAATCTTTTTTGATTTTGTCTCGCTTATTGTATTACTCATTTTAATCCCCCCTGATAAAAAGAAATAAGCGAGTTAACATTGGTTGCCTTAAAATTCTTGATAGAAAGCATACTGTCTATACTTTTAACTTCAATATGTTTCATTCTTTATGTCCTCCTTGATCTTCTATGCGTATTTCGCGGTTAAAACCTTTTTTTGTATTTCCCCTTAGAGAGCGCATTATAGTTTCTACCATAATGCAATATTGTATCCTAACACCTCCGATCTGTTAGGTCCATATTTATACTGAATTATCCCAAAATAATTAAGTTACTGCGTTTTTGGCGCAAATACTTATTCTGTTCCGGTATTTCATCAAACAGATGAAATGGCATAGAAAAAGAGCTTCAAACTTGTTAGATTGAAATCGTTAAACAACATCAAACAAAGTAGAAGCTCTTATAATTAATAGTATAAACGGTTAAATGGTGTGTCAGTGCAAAAAAATGATTACAGCAATGCAATATCATAAAGTAATGATATATTAAAAGTCAAAGGGGTTAATTGATTTAAAATCGAGGAGTTTATAGATTTGAACACTTGTTGCTCAAACAGATGTGTTTGTGAATAATTCGATTACATATTATATCACACTTTATCAGAAAAATCAATACCTTTTTATAATATACTTTAAGATTCTTTACTTAAATTATTTGTCGTGAGATAATTAAGCATTTGAACATATAATCATAACGCATTTTACGAAATATCAAGTCAAATAAATATCATTATTTCTTGTAAAACGACACTATTTTACTATGCTTTTGTTAGAACTTCGACTGAGAGTCAGTGGTCTTTTAATACTTGAAAATTAATTATAATGCGAACGAACAAAAATGTTAAGTTAAATATAAAACAGTATACTTATTAACAAGCTATATTTTTTTGAGCTTTTTATTAGTTTGACGTACTTACGGGATATTTCGGCATATGCAAAAAATACAAAGAAACTCAAAATGTTGAAATTGCACAATAAATCCATTGAAATTCAATACTGAGTATGTTATAATAGGTTAGTATTTAATTATAGAGAGAGGTATTTTTATGAACTTTATGAAAAAAATGGGCAGCTTTGCAACAGCTATGCTCATGGTGACGGCAATGCATCGCGATTTGCCTCAGGCTATAGCTGAAACGGGTTCAAATGGACTTTACATTAATGAAGTATGTTCCCATAACAAAAGCAGCTTTACTGACAGTCTCGGCAAAGCCTCTGACTGGGTGGAGCTTTACAATGGCAGCAATTCAGATATTGACCTTTCAGGCTATGGTCTTTCTGATAATAAAGACAAGCCTATGAAGTTTGTATTTCCCTCAGGTACTTCTATAAAAAAGGGACAATATCTTATTATCGTTCTGTCTAAAGATAAAACAGATATGTCGGAGCTTCATACGGGATTTGCTCTCAGTAAATCAGGTGAGTCTCTTTTACTTTCTTCGCCTGACGGCAAAGTGATACAGAAAATTGAAATCCCTGCACTTTCAGAAGATTCAACATATGGACGTTTAGCTGACGGAAGCTTATCGGTAATGACTCCTACACCTGCATCTGCCAATCGCTCAGTTCCTGCTGAACCGATTTTTTCTCTGGAATCAGGTTTCTATAGTGTAGATGATGTAAAGGAGCTTACTATAACATCATCTGATACAATATATTATACACTTGACGGTTCAGATCCGACTACTTCTAAAACTGCAAAGGTATATAGTGGTGCTATACCTATGTATGACCGAAGCACAGATGAGAATGTCTTCAGCAAGTATCAGCACGAAGAGGACAGCCCTTATTCTATAAAATTAAGGCAATGGTTCGAGGCTAATACCGAGAAATTCGACAAGGCAACTATAATCAGAGCGGCTTCAAAGTCATCAGACGGTACTTTCAGCAGAGTTTCTTCCAAGACATTCTTTGTTATGAGCGATGAAAAGCTGAAATACTATTCAGGAATACCTGTTGTATCTATTGTAACAGATCCTGATAATTTGTTCGGCAAGGATAACGGTATATATGTTGCCGGTCAGCAGTACATTGACAATGCTGATAAAACAGATAATGTTGCAAACTTCTACTCGACAGGAAAAGAGTGGGAGAGAGAAGCAGAAATAACATATTTCAAAGACGGAAATCTTGGCTTCTCTCAGAAAATGGGCATACGTATAAGAGGAGCTTCTACACGTAATAATCAGGCGAAAAGTTTCAACGTGTATGCAAGGGGCGAATACGGTGACACAAAACTTGACTATAAGCTTATTGAAGACAATAATTCTGTTATTGACGGAAAGACGATAAAGCGTTACGATTCCTTCGGCCTCAGGGCAGTAACATGGATAGACAGAATGAGAGAAAGCGTTGTTCATTCCGCTCTGCGTGATCTTCCTGCACTTGCGACCTATGACAGTGACAGATGTATGCTGTTCATTGACGGCGAACTGTGGGGAATGTATGAGATAACAGAGAAGGCATCTGATTATTATATTCATTCAACTTACGATTTGCCGTCTGAGTATGTTACGATTTATAAAAACGGCGAACTTGAAGAAGGTCCAAAGGACGACCCGTTGAATATTCAGCATCTTGGAGATTATTGCCTTGAGCACGATCTTTCAATTCCCGAAAACTACGAATATGTAGCTTCTAAAGTCGATGTTGAGAGTATTATAGATCATTACTGTACAGGACTTTATATCGGTACATGGGACTGGCCTAACTACAATTACTTCATGTGGCGATACAACGGTGATGCAATAGACGGTAATCCTTACAGTGACGGAAAATGGAGATTTGGTTCTTTTGATTTTGATTACTCTGTAGGTCTTGCTTATCAAGACTTTGGGGGAGTTGAGTCATATCAGCACGACAGTTTCAAAAAAATGGAAAGCGTTAAAGATTCCATACCGACCGTGATATTTGCCAAGCTGCTTGAAAATCCTGAATTCAAGAAGAAGTTTGCGGATAAATTTTATACCTATGCTTATTCGGTTTTCGAGTCATCCAAAATGGTGGCAGAGCTTGATTATGAGGAAGAAAAATACATGGACTATATGACCATGACTGCATGGAGATGGAACAACGGTACTCCTGACCTTGATCTTGACAGCTACCTGTCACAGCAGAAGGCATATTATCATGATGAAATGGAAAATATGCGTATTTTCTTCAAAAATCGTGCAAAGTATGCTGTTGAGAATATGCAGAATTATCTTGGTATATCTAAAAACACTGTTACATATAAAAAGGTTGATGCTGTGGCGGCAACAAATAATTCCAAGGGTAACAGTGAATACTACATTGGTTCTGACGGCAATTACTATTCTCTCAAAAATAATGTTTACACTAAGATCGATAAAGGTTCATGGGTAATACCAAAACTTAACAGGACAGATATTTCTTCTGCTGAAATTGTAATTGATACAAATAGTATCAAGTATGACGGAAACGATCATACAGTTGATTATACCGTAATGCTCGGTAATAAGGAGCTTACTGAAGGGAAGGACTATACCTTTGAAGGTGATGTTACTGCTGCAAATGCAGGAAACTATCTTATAAAGATCAATGGCATTGGTGATTATACCGGCGAAAAGTCTGCGGTATGGACTATAACCGAATGCTATACGGTTTCAGTAAATGGTGAACTCGCTGACGAAAGATATGATTTAGGTGATTCCGTTACAGTTAATGCTCCTGAGGCTGAAGAAGGAATGCAGTTCTCATGCTGGAGGAACAAAGGAGCTGTCGTCAGCACATCACCTGAGTATAGTTTTATCATTCAGGAAGATACAGAACTGACAGCTGTATACGTAGCTGATACAGTTGATGTTGTACCTATTCCGATAAGGGATCTTAAAGCAAACAAATCAGTATATAATGGTAATAATGCTCTTGGCTTTATTTTTACACACAGTATTCTTGACAACTATCAAATCGAAGAAGTCGGACTTCTTTATGCCACAAATAAGCTTGCAGGTGCAGATACATCTAAAACTGCTTATGCAAATACAGTTGATCTGACGACTACAGACTTTGATGTTGAGTATGCTGTAAAAAACAATACATCAGAGAAAGTCAAGAAATTTGTTGCAGATTATACCAACCATAATGGTACTGTTATGTTCAATTATATGATAGGAAATTATACTGACTGCTATGTATACGCAGTTGGATACATAAAATGTAAAGACGAGAACAACAATGATGTTACGTTGTATACCGACTTCTTATCTGTTACATATAATACAGCCGATTGATGGAGGAAAAAATGAATAAATCAGAGTATACATCTCCTAAAATGGAGATAATAGAATTTGAAACAGAAGATGTGATCACTACAAGTCCCGCAGGCAGTGACGTTGGAGGCTCTAACGGTACAAACGATTTTTAAGTGTGATCATATTTTTAAAAGAGAACTAAAAATGCAGTCCATTTGGACTGCATTTTCTGTTATATTCATTTTATGATTATAACTCGCTGCCGCCCCATTCAACAACTGTAAAACCATTTCTCTCAAACGGTTCAAATTGCTGAGGTTCAATATCAACAGCTTCGTCAAGAGGAACATATGTCATAAAGACGCGTAGCATACTATCAGGTGCAGGAGTAATGTTCAGCTTTGCCGAATCAGTATAAGTATTACCTTGGAAGGAAATGAGATTATACTTGTTGTGCTCCATTCTTGGCAACCAGTATACGATGAATTCGTTCATTTCTTCCTCGGTAAGCCCCATATATGTCAGCTTTTCCTTGAGGAAGCTCTCTATATCGCTGCCTGCAACACAGAATCCCTTTGACATATCAAATCTTGTGCGGCAGTTTGCAGCGTCCCAGAACAGGTACTTATGATGTGTACCGTCAGACTTGTTAAGAAGTGAACCGTCGGGATATGCTGTTACGTCCCAGCCGTTATTATACTTCGGATATGTTGTGGAGAGCTCTGACTCAGTCAGTTCAAGTTCAACATGAACATCGGTCTCCTCTTCGGGATAAAGGTAGATAACAGGCTTATCAACGTACTGCTCAAAATAAAGTGTGGTATTTTCGTTTACTCCATCAACTGTTTTTACCCATCCGTACTGACCTTTATACTCTATGAACACCCATACAGAATTATCATTCTGATAGCCCAGTTCATAAAGACGTGTTCCCTCGGGAATATGATCTATTATTTGATAGCCTTCATCAGGTCCAAGATATAATTTCAGACCGTCCACCATAACACGTAATGGTGAACCATTTGTAGTGCGGTTGTCAGGTTCAACATAGGTCGTTGTGTTTTTTCTGATAAGTTCTTTTCTCATCAGAATGAGATCAAATACTGTCAGCTCATTATCCAGATCAAAGTCGGCTTCTCCCCAGCTGTAGATCTCTTTATCGTATGCATTGAGCAGCCATTTCTGTAATGCGACCACATCGGCAACAGTGAATTCACCGTCTCCGTTTATATTACCCGATGCTTTTACCTTAGTATTGAACACAATATCCATTGAGCCATTTTCATGAAGTGTTACTTTGGGCTGATCGTCGCACAGAAATTCAAAGACATCTGCGCTTTTGTATAGCTTTGCAAGATCGGTCTCATAGACCTGCGGATTGGAGCTAACAATATATATCGGACCTGTCATCATCCAGCCGCCCGGTACATCATCGTTTTTGAAACGGATATCTGTACCGAATCCCCAGTTGTGATACTCAAGAATTTCATTCGGGATTAGTTCTCCCGTATCCTTGTCATACAGAGTTATCCTTGTTGCTCCGGCAGGAAGTTCTTCTTGCTCTTTTTTCAGTCTGAAAACAACATCAGCAGAGCCGTTGTCAAATCTTGTAACTGTCATCTGATCTTCGGGAATGATCGTGCCGTTATAGTAGCCTGAATCTCTTCTATTATCGGGCAGTTCATAGCCGTCAGGTACTTCCCACATTCCAAATGAAAAAGAATCTGCATTGAAGAAGCCGCTGATACTATGATCCACAACGGAAGGATTTGCATTTACCTCCAGAATAGGTCCTGTAGACATTGTACCTTCTGGTGAGTGGAACTCTACATTTGTCCAGAGCATGGGGAGGTCATTTTCACCTAACACAATTGGCTCGCCAGTGTCATAATCAAGGAGAGTAACTCTCATATCACCCGATAAAAGAACTGTTTGTGCGTCATTAAAGACTGCACAGTTTGCAGCTCTGGTCTCTTCTGTCTTACCGTCTGTATACACTGGTCCGAAATCATATGATATCTTGTCACGACCGTCTTTAACAGCCTTGTATGCACAGATAGTATTGATCTCTCCTCCGTCAAGAGGAACGGCGGATATGGTGCTGCAATCGCTGACCGCTGCAAGCTCAAAGCATTCTTCTCCTTTATCATTAAGTGTCCAGTCATAAGCTGTACCGGCATTATGAGGAAGCAGGAAAACTACATAATTGTCCTTTACAGATACATTAAAGTGTGTAATATCATACATACGATATTCTTCAGCACAGTCAGGTAACCAGCTGTAAATATCAGTCTCAAACACCTGGGTACCGATACTTGTAAAAGTGTATTCCTTCTGCACTTCAGAGTCGCATATCAATTGCATTTTGAAATCAGGCTTTGATGTCCATGCGTTTTTATACGCTAAAACTTCATATGCAGTATCGGTGTTATCGTTAACGAATACATTATGATAGTATTCCGCAGGAAGTGTTGCCGTGTTTTTTATGCTGTATTTTTTTGTACTGTAAGACGACTCTTCAAACACAACACATAGCAGATCACTTTCATTCTCGTCTCCTATGTGGGTTGCACCATACATATTACGGAAGCTGATCGCCTCGTCAAAGCTTTGGGGGATCCAGTCGGGAATCGAATATGAATAAGCTTTGTCTTCTGCATAAACACTCACAGGTGTAAATGCGTTTACAGTATCTGCGTAAAATGGAATAATTGCTGTTGTAGCAGCGATAAGTGCAGCAGTGATCTTTGAGAGTTTCATTATGTTCACCTTCCATTCTTCAAATTAACAGTATAAAGCTGTATATTTTGATTATATAATGATAATGGTTATCGTGTCAATCAAATTCAGGTAAGTTGCGTTTTTAGACAGGTAAGTTGCAATTTTTTTAGTGTAAACTGCATTTTTACGTATTTATGAAAGATCGGAACACACATTATCACTTGCTTTTTATGGCATAAAATGCCATTTTATTGATTAACGAAAATAAATGCAGTATGTGCGGATTAAAATGTAAACTTTCTATGAACTCAATCTCGTAAATAGCAGGATAATAATATTTTGAGTATAACTTTCACTTAAAACGTTTATATAATAAATCAGAAGAAAGATCCGATTTCTATATTGCTGTGAAAAAATTATGCTTTTTGTTTACAACGTCAAAAATACTTGACTATTCTGCACGAATAATGTATAATTACGGTATAAATGCAAAGTAAAAGGGAGGGTTAAAAATGCATTTAAAAACAAAAAAAATAATCGCAGGTATTATGTCACTTGCAATGGTCTCAGCATCATCGGTTTCATTTATCGCTCCGATGCAGGCTTCAGCTGTTCAGGTACTTGGAGAGAGCACTTTTGAAAAAAAGGCTCTTCCGTGGTACATAACATCGTCAAGTCCTGCACGACAGGATTTTGAACTTGAGGACGGAACATTTCATATCAAGATCATTGTTCCCATTGGCGCTGAAAAAGAGAAATATGATCTTCAATTCAAATACCGAAATCTCAATTTCAAAAAAGATCATGAGTACAAGGTGAGCTTCAAAGCTAAGAGCAAAAGAAATGGAATGGAACTTTGCTCCTTTATTGGAACTCTAGACGGTATGGAAGAGTACTTTGTGCTTGACGGCGTGGAAAATGATATGCACATGGGACCTCATATGGATGGAATGTGGCCATCTAAAGCGGTAAACCTTTCAACTGATTGGCAGACTTATGAGGGCATATTTAAGCCAACGGAAGATCTTGAAGGTTGTCAGTGGACATTCCAGTATGCAAAGGGCACCAAATATCAAGGTAACGCTGAAGATGGCGATGAGATATGGTTCGATGATATGTCGATCGAGTGTCTTACCTGTGAAGAAGAACATAATTATAACGGATGCGGATATGTAGGCAGTCCTGAAGTTGGTGTAAATCCAAGAAATAATGTCCGCATTAATCAAATGGGTTATTTTACAAACGCAGATAAAAAAGCTACATATGCTACTGAAAAAGAAGTAGAAGCAACTGATTTCAAGGTAGTTGATAAGGACGGTAAAACTGTTTACAGCGGCAAGACAGAACCTGTTGGTTTTGATAAAATGGCAGGTGAGTATTGCCATATAATTGATTTTTCAAAGGTTAAAACTTCCGGCGTTTATACGGTAGTTGTCGGTAATGATGACAAAAATGCTGTAAACATCAGCCATGAATTCAGGATTGGTGATGATATCTATGACGGAGTGCTAAAAAACGCGCTCAATTACTATTATCTTAATCGTTCGGGTTCGGATGTCGAGGAAAAATATGTAACATCAGGCGACAGCAAAAGACTTGCACATAAGGATATAAATAAAAAAGATGTAGCTTATGTACAGTCCAGCTGGTTAAGCAGATTTTATAAATATGGCAGTATCGGACCGATCAATAAAGACAACAGTATCGACGTTTCGGGCGGTTGGTATGAAACGAATGATTACGCTAAAAGCGTTGTTAGCGGCGGTACAGCATTGTGGCTTCTTCAGAATATGTATGAGAGGTCAAAGAAAAACGGTACTGACAGTAAGTGGGCTGACGGAAAGACCATGACCGTTCCCGAAAAGTATCAGTTATCTGGTGGCGAGAGTATAAACTGCACTGATACTCCCGATATTCTTGATGAGGCAAGATACGAACTTGAATTCATGTTCAGAATGATAGTTGATCCCGAAAAGGATAGCGTCTGGGGGGAAAACTATTCAGATTTCGTTTATGATCAGGTACAGGAAGAAAAAGCTCTGCCTTCTCCGTATATTCCATTGGATTATATCGGCAACGACTATGAAAAAGCACCGCGTATCATCAGTCCGCCTTCATACGGTGCTACACTCAACATGATCGCCTGCGCAGCACAGGCAGCTCGTCTGTGGAAGGGCATTGATGATGAGTTTGCCAAAGAGTGTCTCGACCATGCTCAGAAGTCATGGGAAGCTGTTATGAAGCGACAGGACGAATTGAAAAATAAAACGCCCGACGAAGATCTTAAGGAGTATACTTACAAGCCGTGGGCTGATCTTGGTCATGTAAATAACGATGTTGATGATGAAGCATACTGGGCTGCCTGTGAGCTTTTTGCAACAACAGGTGATAAGACGTATTACGAATATTTGAAGAAATATGACAGAAATTTCGGATATGCAGGTCTAAATGCTTTTGGAGTTCCGAACTATATTCCAACATCAGATTCAAACGGAAAATATGCGTCATTCGACAACGAAAATAAAAGCACTTTCGGTACTCTTTCGCTTTATCTTAGCGATAAAGTTTCTGATACAGACAAAGCTAAGATAAAATCAAGTCTCAGCAGTGCAGCTGATAATTTTGTTGACTATGAAAATGATGTGAAAAATGGTGCTATGGGTGTACCATATGAAACTGTTTGTGTTGACGATAGCTATGGTTTTACTTGTTATAGCGGATATGATTACGGCTCCAACAGTAACGTTACGGATAACGCTATGATAATGGCATATGCATATGATGCAACAGGCGACAGCAAGTATCTCAACGGTGCTTTGCAGGCTATGGACTACATCTTTGGAAGAAATGCTCTTGGTTTCTCATATGTTACAGGCTGCGGTTCTTATCATGCACAATATCCTGAAAGTGAATACTGGATCTATGAGTTAGACAAGGAATATCCGAAAGCACCTGACGGAATTATGGTAGGCGGACCTTGTTCATTCTTATATGATGCATATGTGCGCTTGCTGGGCTTAAAGTACGGAGAAACACCTAATCAGAAATGCTATACCGATTCTATTGAAGCTTGGTCGGTTAACAGTACTGCACTTGAATGGCAGGCAGGATTTGCATGGAATATAGATTTCTTCGAGGAAGCTGTAAAAAAAGCATCTGAGTTGGTTACAACAACAACTTCAACAACAAACGCTAATACTACCACCACTACAACTACAACTGTTACTACATCGACAGTAACTGAAAATACAACTGCACCTGCAATTAAAGTTACAAAAGCAGGCGATGTTAACTGTGACGGCGACGTAGATATGAGCGATGCAGTTCTTATTATGCAGGCACTTGCTAACCCAAATAAGTATGGTGAAAACGGTACAGCCGAAACACATCTTACTGCTCAGGGAAAGGTGAACGGTGATATTAACGGCGACGGTCTGACTGTTGGCGATGCGCAGACGATACAGAAAATGCTTCTCGGTTTAGAAATCAAGTAAGCTTGAGATCTTTTCAGAAAAAATATTTTATCATATAGTTGATTTTTAGCACCTGTTTCGGCAGGTGCTTTTTTATGCATTATTATGTAAGATAATAGCGAAAAAATGAACATAATATTGCCGGAGAAAAAGCGAGTGTCATAATATTGATATAATCAAACTTATTAGTGCAAAATATTGCTTTTTTGTTGACCGTTTATTGCTGAATTGTGACCAAAAATTGTCGAGTTGTAAAATACACCTTTACTTTTATAGATATATAAAGTATATTTATATTAAAGATATTGTGTAAATCTTACAAAGAGTTGTTATAAATGCAACTTCGGGTGTAAATGATAAGGCACAATAACCTGTTTCGTTTTTTCACTTTGGATATAGTCGATTCCCTCTGTTTCTTAATAGAACATTAAATTGGCTTTTTCCCGAGTGGATCATCGTCCTGTTCGTGCTGATCGAGGCTTATACAGCATTTGACTCAGGACACAAAAATAAAGGAGTGATTGAAGTGAAAAATTCAAGAATGAAAAAGATCATCAGCGGAACCGTATCCGCGATGATGATCGCAGCAAGCGTACCATTTTCATCTTCAGCTGCTGTAGGCAATATTGACACAGGCAGTGTTACAGAAGGCAATGTAGGCGGCGGCTTCGGTGGCTGGGGCGGCAACGGAGGCGGCATGGACTGGAGCGGATTTGCAGGCGGCTTCAACGGCGGCGGTGCTCAGATCGGCGGTGATGCAGGCAACGGCGGAAACGCTAAGTCAGGTCTCAATGCTGAGATCAAGAACGATATGCCTACAACCGTACCAAGCGGCGTTGAAAAGACAAGTCAGTGCAAGGTCGAGAAAAAGACCTATATGTGTAAATTCACAGGCAAGCAGAAGACTTGTAACGTAATTCTTCCTCCAAACTACAATTCCAGCAAGAAATATCCTGTAATGTTCGTTCTTCATGGTATCATGGGCAGTGAAAACGACATGGTAAGCGGTATGGGCGTTCAGGAGCTTATGACAGGTCTTATGACCAGCGGCAAGGCTGAGGAGTTTATCGTTGTAACTCCAAATATGTTCACAAGTAAGACAATGAGCGGTCCGAGCGGTATCAACCAGCAGACCTGCGCTGAGTATGATAACTTCCTTTATGATGTTACCGACAGCCTTCTTCCTTTCATCAAGGAGAACTACTCTGTAGCAGAAGGCAGAGAGAATACTGCTATCACAGGCTTCTCAATGGGTGGTCGTGAGGCTATCTACTGCGGACTTATGCGTCCTGACGTATTCGGCTATGTAGGCGGTGCTTGTCCTGCTCCTGGTATAACACCAGGTTCGGATATGTATATGCAGCATCCGGGTTGTATGCAGGAAAGTGAAATGAAGTTTAGAGACGTTGGACCTGAGCCTGCTGTATTCATGATCACAGGCGGTACAAATGACACAGTTGTTGGTACATTCCCGTCACAGTACAGTAGCATCCTTACCAAGAACGGTGTAGAGCACGTTTATCAGTCAATCCCGGGCGGCGGACACGGTGCTGAGTCTGTTAAGCCTCATCTTTATACTTTCTTCAGATATGTATTCAAGGGAAATGAGACTTCTGTAGTTACAACAACTACAACTACCACAGCTACGACCACAACTACTACAACTACAACCACCACAACAGCAGCTCCTGTTGTGACAACAACAATTGATCCTAAGGTTGCTCTTGAAGCAAAAGTATCAATGTGGGGCGATGCTAACTGTGATAATACAGTTGACATGGGCGATGTAGTTGCTATCATGCAGTCACTTGCAAATCCTAACAAATATGCTCTTTCCGAGAAAGGCTCTGCTAATGCAGATGTATATCAGGCTGGAAACGGCGTTACAACTAACGATGCACAGGCGCTCCAGAGATATCTTTTAGGTCTTGTTAAGACTCTCCCTGAGAGCTATGCAGATAGTATTACAAATCCTCCTGTTGTAACTACAACAACAGCTGAAAAGATCGTAACTACTACAACAACTACTAATACATCTGTTGTATCTACAACTGTTCCTGTTGTAGAGAATAAGACATACATTGATAATTCGTTCGATACAGACGTTCAGAGCTGGTCAGGCAGAGGTGCTGCATCAGTAGAAGTCAGCTCAGACAGCTACTACGATGGCAAGTCACTTTATGTAACAGACAGATCAGCTGAGTGGAACGGCGCAGCTATTACTCTCGGTTCTGACTTTGTTGCAGGTCAGACATACAGCTTTAGTGCAGCAGTAATGCAGCAGTCAGGCAGCAGTGCAACTATCCAAATGTCACTTCAGCAGGGCGATGGCGATGGTGCTTCATACACATCTATCGCTAAGGAGACTTGCAAGAGCGGTGAATGGACAAAACTTGAAAACACATCTTTCACAATTCCTGATAACGCAGGCGATATGATACTCTATATCGAAACAGTTCAGGACTCAGGTGACCTTATGAACTTCTATGTAGATAATGTTCTTGTTGCTTCCGAGGGAACAAAATCCTCAGTTGTAACAGGTAAAGGACATGTAGGCGAAGTTAAGAAACCTGAGAAGCCGTCAACAAACGGCAAGAAGCTCTGCGCTATCTCATTCGATGACGGTGCATCAGCTACAAGCAAGTCTGATCCAGGATACAGAATCATTGATGCACTTGCTAAGAACGGCATGACAGCTACTTTCTTCAATGTCGGCAGCTGGATCAAGACAAACGAGCAGATCAAGTATGAGTACGATAAAGGTATGGAAGTTGCTAACCATACTCAGACTCACCCACACCTTGGTTCACTTGGAGCACAGCAGATCAGAAGTGAGTGGGAACAGTGTAACAGCAAGCTTAAGAGCATCATCGGCACTGAGCCTTCACACCTTATGAGATTACCTTACCTTGAGAGCAATGCAACAGTACAGTCAGCTCTTAACGATGTACCGCTTATCAGCTGTGCAATCGATACTCAGGACTGGAATGGTGCTTCAGCATCTCAGATCGTAAGCACTATCAAGAATGCCGCAAATAACGGTTCACTTGAAGGCGCAATTGTACTTTGCCACGAAAACTATCAGGCTACAGCACAGGCTATGGAAGAGGTTCTCCCATGGCTCGCTCAGAATGGTTACATGAATGTAAACATCTCTGACATGGCTAAGGCTCATGGCAAGACACTTGCAGGCGGTCAGGTTCATACAAAGGCTTGATAAAAATGTCAGTAAAAATATGTGCCGATCATCGTATCGGTGGTCGGCACATATCAGCTGAAATTTCTCCATATTTTTTATTCCCTCAAAAGCAGTCGTTTAATCGGCTGCTTTTTATTTTGGCGTTGATAATTACAAACATATTGATTTGAATAATACTATACAAATTTTAGTTGACTATGTTTGCAAAAAGTGCTATATTATATGTAATAAGATAAAAGGAGGGGAGCTTATGAAAATTAATAAGCTTTTTGCGGCATTTACAGCCATAGTTCTTGCCGCAGCAAATTCATCAATTTTTACACCAACTTTTTTTGCAACAGCAGAAGAAGCAAACGCTGTCCAAACTGAGAACGCGGACGACTGCACTGTAAGGATCTCTCTTGTGGATATAACCACAGGAAAAAACATCGAAGGAGTGACTATTCAACTTGAGCAAAATCCTTTAGGTACAGGTATCGTACACGGTAGTTGGAACACTTCCGATGAACCTGTCAAGACATTTACTGACCTTGATTCATCAGACCTTTACAGTATTAATATTTTTGACGGGCTTGATGGATATAGCGTTCCGAGTCAGTCATTCTTTTCATTTGATCATTGCGGTGAAGTCAAGGATTATGTGATCAGGGCTGTTCCGAATTCAGCAAAGAGAGAAGTAAGTTTCTATGCGTTTGACTGGACGGATGCTGTCCCAACAGATGATGGCAATTGGTTTAAGGATAATAAGGAATATAAAGATTACTTTTCAGTTGTTGTATATGACGAGAACGGCAATCGTTTTACATCAGGAACTCTTGGTTGGGGTACATATGAAATGTATCTTCCGGACGGTAAGTATAAGATAGAGGCAACACCAAAAGATCGTTATTATGAGCTGATTACTGAGGAATTCGATCTTGCAAAGACAGCCCAAAATATGCTTTATGATTTTAAATTCCCTGATAAAAACGGCTGTATTGATGTTGAGGTAGTAAACGGAAAGCTTACAGAAGACGTAGTGTTCTGTGTACGTATGAAACCAGATGTAGCTGAGTATATCAAAGACGGCTGCAAGGCAAATATATCGGTAGTTGATCTTAATACAAATGAGCCATTAAATGGTGTAAAGCTAAGGTTTATAACTGATATATATTCACAGAATAATGAAGTGATCGGCGAATGGGATACAACAGACGAGCCTACAAAGAGCTTTAAAGATCTTTATGCACTGCAGTGGTATGCGGTTGAGGTAGTTGATGCGCCTGAGGGATATCACATTGATAAAAGAACGGCTTTCAATTTTTCAGAATTGGGTGATACAAAGAATATTGTTATAAAAGCTGTACCAAATGAAAACGGACCTAATGTCAACGTAGCAGTATATGACTGGACTAACCTTGTTGCTGATCCTGCTGACGGCACTTATAAGGGATATAAAGAAATGAATCCTGCTGATTATTCACTTAGTGTGTTTACCGAAAAGTTAGAGAGATTTGATGTTACTGATGATTTACACTTACCCGACGGAAAATATAGTGTACAGATCTCATTTAGTGGAAGTATATATCATCACGTTGATAATCAGGGGTGGAAAGCAAGAGCTGTACGCAAGATATTCGGAAAAGAGTTTGTTATCCCTGAGGGAATTTCGACAGATCTTGAGATCAAAGACGGCAAGACAGTAGGTCAGCCGTGTCTTTTCGTTGAAAAATGGGACGGTCCAAAGACAAGCTGTACACTTAATCTTCAGGTAGTTGATGGTGTGACGGGAAAGCCTGCTGAAGCTGTAGAGTATAAGATAATTCGTATTGCAGAAGAGTATGAAGATGTTGTTGAAGAGATCGGTGTTGAGGCCACTGAAAATGGATTTATGCCTGCATATGGTAAAATGCCTGAAAGCGGAAGCGTTACTGTGAAAGAGCTTGAACCATATGTCAAGTATGCTGTTATCGGTCAGTCAGGCAGTAAGCATTACGGTGGAGCAGCTCCTGTATTCATTACTTTTGACAAGGACGGAGAAAGCAAGGAAGTTACGATAAAACTTATGCCTTTTGATTATAAGAAGGGCGATTTGAATGGTGATAGTGAACTTTCTGTTGCAGATCTTTTACTTTTACAGAAAATGCTCCTTGCTGTTTCTGACACAACAATAAATAAGCCTGAGTATGCAGACTTTAACGAAGACGGTATTGTTGATGTTTTCGACCTTATAACACTTAGAAAAGAGCTTATAAAGAAAGTTCAGGAAAAATGAGGATATATTGGTAGGTTCTTACATTACTGAATATTCAGAAATATAAGCAATAACTATAAAAAGCAGCCGTAAGTGATATCTTACGGCTGCTTTTGTAATTTAATGATTAATTTAAGTTATTCGAGTAGCTCTCGGGGAGATTTGAGATCGTACCCAAAAGGTATTTCTGGATAGTAAGTGCATCATTTGAAGTAATACCGCCGCCTGCTTCATTTACATCTGCATTGTAAATACCAGGTTCGCCCAGGCTGTATTTGTTAGGATTAGCAAGTGACTGCATGATAAGAACAACGTCGCCCATGTCAACTGTGTTGTCGTTGTTTGCATCGCCCCACTTTGAAACCTTTGCTTCAAGTGCAGCCTTAGGATCCTGTGTAACAATAGGAGCGGTTGTAGTCGTAGTTGTTACCGTAGTAGTAGTAGTAGTAGTAGTTGTTGTTGTTGTCGTTGTCGTTGTGGTAACAACAGGCTTAGGTCCGTCAATCTGAACGCCTGCCTTAGCAACGATAGCTTCATCAATACTGAAATTACTTGTGCCTTCCTCTGTTTCAACGTAGAGGATATATCCTGATCCCTCAGGGAGCTTATAGTTTGCATTTGAAAGCTGTACATAATTGCCTGAGGAAACACCGTCAGCAATATGAGCGTAGCTTGTTTCACCTTCGGTATTCTTGTATTCGAGTGAGAGCATCATATTGCCCGAACCGGAAGCTGCGACACTGAAGCTATACTCCTGACCGCCCTTGAATGTTAATGAGTCAAGAGACTTCATAGCACCGTGCCATGCACTGCTTCTGCCTGAAACTGTAAGTGCATTGCTGCCTGCATAAGCTGTGCCGCCTGTAGTAACAGTTGCACCGCCTCTGCCTTCCCAGCCATTGTTATCGTCTTCAAATGTATCGTGATAGTAATAACCGTTTGCATCAGGTTCGATAGGCTCCGGAGGTACAGGATCCTTGCCGCCCTCGAAGCCCTTGCCGTCGCTTACGAGGCTTACAACGAATGTTGAAACGCTGTTAGCAGGGAGTTGAGCACTGAATGAAGAACCATTTGCAGTGATACCACCTATTTTAGCGATATTTTCACTTCCTGATGTTCTGTATGTATCGACATTTGTTACTGTTCTGCCACTGAGTGTGAACTGCTGTGAAACAGCACTGTTACCCTTATTGATAGCAACTACAGTTGCCTGTGTGTCGCTGTGCTTATAAGCGGAAACAAGTATATTTGTATTAGGCTGTTCCGTAGCGTCGATACGAACATCGCCCGGACGTACCCACTTTGAGAACTGAGCCATTGCATAACCACGCTTTGATATTTTTCCGTTATCCCACATCGGGCTGTACTGACGGCGGATATACCACCATACATAAGCATTCATGTTACCGACAACGAGTGCATTGTGAATATTTTCGGCAACTGCAACGCCCTCAGGCCATTTATCAGCAGAGTTTGCATTGCTGTTTGGAACGTAAACCTCTGTCATCCATATTTCCTTACCGCTGTTTTCGAGGGCAGGGAAGTCCATCTGGCTGCGCTGTGTGCCGTAGAAATGTGTACCGAACATATCACAGTTTTCCATAGCTTTTGCGTTGTTGAGAATAGCATTGTAGTAGCTCTTTCCGTACTGGAAAGTCTCAGGAGACATCATTTTTGTAGTAGTACCTGCTGTTACAGCCTTTCCATAGTTAGCAAGGAATGTTGCGCAGCGATCAGGTGACCAGTATGTCCACTCTGATGAGTAGTCAGGTTCGTTCTGAACTGAGATTGAGTTAAGGTGTACGCCCTGACTGTCACAATATTTTATAAAGTCGTTGAGGTGCTGAGCATACTGTGCTTCTGCGCCCTGTTTTAATACGTATTGTCCGCCTGTAGGACCGCCGCTGCCGTTTTGTCTCATTGAAGCAGGCGGATTCCAAGGTGTAGCAAATACAGTCGCACCAAGCTTTTGAGCACGCTGAGCTGTAGGAATTGCATTCTTCCATGCGTTCTTATCGTCGCTGACGAAGATACGCAGTATAGTGAGTCCGAGTTCATTCTCGCCGTTGCCGAAAGCAGTTTGAACCTGTTCAGCAGTCATGTCTCCCGGGGCGTTGTACTGCGGTTGATAGCTCTGCCACTCCGGGTGGTTCATACCACCAAATCCGCGAATGGTCTGGTATTCCTTGTTTGTGTTGATGTTGCACGCACTTGCTGCATCAGCTTCAAGCGGTGCAGATGGCGGGAATACCGAAGCAGTGCTGACCAGCATCGCGCCTGCCAAAACTGTTGATAACACAGTTTTGAGCTTTTTTGTGAAATTCATAAACATCCTCCTATAATTGGACTTGCTCCTTTTAATATCCCAAAATTTGGAGCTAATTCTATTTTATTGTTTTTTCAATAATTAGTCAACGTAAAAAAACAATAAAAGGTGGACAAAATGATATATTTAACATAATAAAAATATTATAACAATTATAAAAATATCCCGAATATGTGTTCGAATTCAAAAATAGAGAAGTTTCTGTGATATTTGAACTTGAATTACTGTAAATTACGATATAAACATTGCATAATATGTTATGCTTATAATAACAAACATCATAGCCGATACAGAAAATATTGTATTGAAAACGATGTGTTCTCGTGATATAATGAAATTACATTATAAAAAGTATTTGTAAGTATATTATCATTTTTTCGGAAAGGAGCTTTAGTATGAATTTGACAACCGATGAACAGATATTAATGGTCAATGGACAGTCATTTTTCGGCATGGGAGAATTACCGCAAAAAGATGTTCCGCGTATACAGATGCTTGACGGTGGAACGGGACTTAATTTTGAGCAATTATTCGGTGATTTTATGGATAAAGCAGCACACCCACAGAAAGGAACTGCTGTATTCCGAAAAGTACTTGAGAATTTTTATCAGCCTGATCAGCTTGAGACTTCGGAAGAAACTGAGCTATATAGCTGGTTGTGTAATAAGCTGCGAGGAATTATTCCTGAAATGACTGCACCTGGTTGCTATCCTCCGGGAATGCTTCTTGGCGCGACATGGGATCCCGAAACAGTTTATCAGGTCGGACAGGCACTCGGGCATGAGGCTCGTGCTTACGGTATTCATGTTCTGCTCGGAACACCAAATATCAATCTTTACCGTGACCTCAGAGCAGGACGTTTGTTTGAGGGCTATTCCGAAGATCCATACCTTATCACAAAACTTGCTCCCGAACTTGTCAAAGGAGTACAGTCACAGGGCGTTGCTGCAAATGTAAAGCATTTTGCTGCAAATAATCAGGAAACAAATCGTCAGGGCATAAATGAGATAATTCCCGAGCGAGCACTACGCGAGCTTTATCTGCCTGGATTTGAGGCTTGTGTTAAATCAGGCTGCGCAACAGTGATGGCGGCTTACAATCAGATCAACGGCGTACCGTGTACTGAAAATGAATGGCTGCTTACCGACCTGCTCCGTGACGAATGGGGATTTGACGGACTTGTCATGAGTGACTGGGGGGCTGTGTATCATTCAGACAGTGCTATAAATGCAGGTTGCGATGTAAATATGCCGGGGCCTGTTTCGTCCGAACCACTTCAAAATTCGCTTAAAAGTAGAACACTTGAAAATGAAAAGCTGGCGAGATCAGCAGAACGAGCTGTCACGCTTGCGAGAAAGTATGCTTTGGCGCCGACAGGACATATCGACCGTGAAATGACGGATAAAGCCGCATATCGAGCTGCTGCGGAAGGAATAGTCATGCTGCGGAATACTGAATGCACAAGTGAATGTGTGACAAAATGCTGTCCGCTGCCAGTGTCATCAAAAATCGTATTAACGGGAACAATGAACGGAGAACTGCTTGTCTGCGGTGAGGGAAGCGCAAATGTCAAAACTAACCGTAATACAAGCTTTTACACAGAACTTAGAAAACGCTTTGCAGATGTACGGTCAGACTTATATGATGAAGCTAATACTTTGATATATGTACTTAATGTGTCGGGACAGGAGGGGAATGATAGAAAAACATTATGCATTGACAGTGATGAACAGTTACGTATGAGCAAACTTGTTGCATACGCAGCACAGAAAAAGATGCGTTCTGTGCTGATATTGAATGTATCAGGACCTGTTACGGAATGGGGGATAGGTAACTGGAATTCGGCTTACTGGGTATCACTTCCCGGTATGCAGGGAGCTGCTGCACTTGCAGATATACTTTGCGGAAAAGTCAATCCGTCAGGTCGTCTGCCTTTGACTATCCCGTACTGCGAAGATGATATGCCTACATATTTGAATTTTCCAGGCGATGGTATGATTGTTATTTACGGTGAGGGGATTTTTGTCGGTTATCGCTATTACACGACAAGACAGTATCGTAATGGTGAAACTGACTTTGTTTCAGCATATTTCGGATACGGACTATCCTATTCAACTTTTGCAGTTCATGATCTGCGTGTAGAAAAAGGAGATATAGCAAGCGGTATTGATCTCCTTGCAGAAGTTGAAAACACAGGTGATTTTGCAGGAAAGACTGTTGTTCAGGTATATATCCATGATCCCGTATCTACTTTGACAAAACCTGTGTGTGAACTTTGTGCGTTTAAGAAAGTATATGTCGAGCCGCATAAGACTGTGACAGTACATATGCACGTTGAGCGACGTGCCTTCGAAAGCTGGGATCCGAATATAAAAACATGGGTTCTTGAGGACGGAGAGTACGTATTGAATGCAACATTGGAGGACGCAGGTTCGATTGAATGGGGGAAGCAATTTGATGTTGTACTTTGTTATGACGGAGAATCACCATACAGTTGGAGTGAGAATACAAGTATCAAGGAGATCTATGAAACAACTGAACTACGGGAAGCTTTGCGGAAGTTTATGGCAAAACATGATCTTTCATGGGAAAATGTTCTCACTACATATCAGTATACTGCTATTGACAGTGTTGGTAAAATGCTGAGAAATGCAGGCTGTTCTGATGAAGCGTATGCTGAATTCATTGATACATTGCGTCAGATAAGGCATTTGAAGCGATAAAAGTATGAAAAAATAGTCGTAAGAATACGTGTATCCTTACGACTATTATACTTTTTTGTAACTCATATATACAATAAAAATATACAATAAAAATTGGGAGAATAAGAAAAAACCTCACGAATAAACATGAGGTTTTTTAGCGTGCCTGGAGGGATTCGAACCCCCGACCTACTGGTTCGTAGCCAGTCACTCTATCCAGCTGAGCTACAAGCACATCTCTTAGCGACTTAAATATTATATCATGTACAGAGGCAAAAGTCAAGCATCAAATCAAAAAACGTCATTTTGTACCAAAAATGTGTATCAAAGTTTGATTAATTAGCTTAAACTTAAAATTACAAAAAACTGCTTGACAACTCATCACGAATTTGGTATAATTAATTTTGTTGTGAGACATTAGCTCAGTCGGTAGAGCATACGCCTTTTAAGCGTAGGGTCGAGGGTTCAAATCCCTCATGTCTCACCAGCGCAGATTGTGCGCAGATAAGTTCGCGTTTCAGTTTTCTGAGACGCGATTTTTGTTTAAGAACTTATCTGCATTAAGATTAACTGTTTTTTTAGTTTTATATTACATAAAAATATGCCACCCGCAAGGGTGGCATTAATATTAAACTATTTTAATTTTACTCAGATTGCATAAGAAGTTTTTTATACTCTTCTTCTTTCTGAATTCTCTCTTCTTCAAAGCGCTTCTCTTCTTCTATTAGTTCTTTTTCATACATTGAACGGCACTTTTCCTTTTCACCTACATACAGAATGATATTTTTGTCGATCTTGCCGTCCTTAACCGTGAATTTTGCCATATCCGACTTGAATGCCGCTCCATCAGCAAATACATCAGTTTCTTTTGCAAGGACCTGACCAAGTTCTGATGAAATATCAGCACCACGGTACGGATCATCCTCTGCATATGATTCGGCGAACAACATGTATTCTCCGTCCTTGATTCCGAACTTGTCACCAGGCTTTATGCCTGACAGAATAGTAATATTGCCCTGCATCACAGTGTATGTACAAGTGCCTGTGTACGGCTTCTTATCCGGCCATGTCAAAACATTGAAGGATAGATTTTTATCACCTTCATAAGGTGTGAAGTAGAAATTTAAATCAGATGAATAGCCATTTACATATCCAAAGCTGAGTCCCTGATCTTTTGAACTTTTCAGATATCCTTCAGGTACGTCCTCAATAACTACATTATAACAGTCAGGACCTGTACGGTATAGATCTGTAAAAACTTTTGCAGTACCGTCCGAGATCCAGCTCTCTTTCTTTGCATAGCTGTAAGGAGCTTCAATAAGTGAAAGCTTAACGCCTTCAAGAGGTTTACCTGTAAGGCTATCATAGCAGTTTACGTTTATTGAATTGCCTTTATTGCTTTTAGGGCCGAAATTCAACATCAGCTCTCTGTCAGGCTTACCATTCACAACAGAGAAGTCTATGCCATTTGAGAGATCTTCAAACTGTGCGTCGGGATAGTTTTCCTTGATAATTTCAGCAAAATCACCGCCGGGTTCAACGAAAGATACAGGATAATCAAAGAAATTGAAATCAGCATGATAATTACCGTCAGGAAGTACCATTTCTCCCGAATACTGCCTCTGATAGTAATAATTACCTGCCTTGTCGGTAATAAAGAGATTGCCATAGCCGATATTCTCCCTGCCCTGACACCAGTCCATATGTGTGAACTTTACATTCTTCTCCGCATCATCAGCTGCAACTCTTACAACAAGTTCTTTCTCAGCTGTGCCTGCTTCAATGTCAAAGATGATCACCTGATCCCAGTTCTTGTAGCATGCAGCGTAGCCCTTCGGGAGTTCATTAACTGTAAGGAGATACTTATAATCCTTATCATCGGGAAGACCATAGTAATTAATTTCATCGGAGTTTATTGAAATAGTGCCTCCGATATCATACAAGTAATTTCCGTTCATTTCAGAAAGACAGATATCAGCGTGCTCAAGAGGTTCGCCTGACATCATATCCACTACTTTTACATTGAGCTTTGTTCCTACAGGTTTTTCATCGGCAACCAACTGCTTTCTAAGGCATACCATATCAAAGATATCAATAACACCATCAGCCAAAAGGTCGGCATTCTTAATGTTGCCAAGTTCACTGATATGTCCCAGTAGATAACGGTTAAGCTGGACTGCGTCTGAAATACCAACATTGCCGTCAAAGTTTACATCTCCGAAGAGAGTTAGCACCTGAGCATTCTCGACTATATAATCCTCAGCCGAAGCAGATAAGAGAGTCATAGCCATTGGTGTCGCAGTCATAAAAACTGCTGTAATAAGCGCCTTGATCCGTTTTTTAATGTCCATTGCCTTTTACCTCCTTTAATTTGTAGGAGTTGATATAACTCCTCTTATAATAATTTTATCACGTTACACAAATTGTGTCAACATTTAAAGCGATTTATATGTTTATAATGCACCTATTGTTCAAAAAGACAATATCTACAAATAATAAATCATAAGGCTATAATAAAAATTCCGCTTAACAGTGATACACATATGGCAGTTTTTACTTTATATTGAGGGAAAAAAGTATAATTTGCTATATATGAGTACCACGTTAAAGCGGAGCTTTTTATTATATGTTTTCACATTTATGTATGACTTTTGAAGGACAGGCGTCCATACATATGCCACAGTTCGTGCATAAGCCGTAATTGATAGATGCGTGGAAATTGTTTACAATTATCGCTTCATTGGGACATTTTTTCTCGCATATTTTACATCCGATACATCCGTTTTTGCATACAAGCTTTGTCGCTTTGCCATTGTCGCCTGATGAACATAAAACATCTATACGCTTTGCAACAGGTTTTATGGCGATAAGCTGATTAGGACATACAGCTGCACACTGACCGCATGCACCGCATAAAGCAGGATTAACTTTAGCGATGCCGTTAACGATCTTTATTGCATCATGCTCACATACGCTTACGCAATCACCGAGACCTATACAACCGTATTTACATGTACCGTTTCCGCCGTAAAAGCGCTTGACAGCCTTGCATGACTGAACGCCGTCAAAAAGGAACGCTGTCTGTGTTGCTTCGCAGTCTCCGCTGCAGTGTACAACAGCTGTCATTGGTACGACCTCAGAAGCGGATACACCAAGTATCTCGGCTATCTTGCCAGCTGCATCTGCTCCGCCGGGACGGCACAGATTCGTTGCAGCACCTTTCTGAACTATAGCCGAAGCATAATCGGCACAGCCTGCAAATCCACATGCGCCGCAGTTGGCCTGCGGGAGAGATTCGCTGATCCTCTCAATACGTTCATCTACTTTGACGTAAAATACCTTTGCTGCTATTGTAAGCAGTACGCCTGCAAGTATGCCGCAGCCGCCGAGAATAAGCGCTGGAATGATATATGTTGTCATATACGCACCTCCTCAGTTCATAAGTCCCGAGAAGCCCATAAAGCTTACGGCAACTATTGAAGCGGCGATAAGAGTTGCGGGAACTCCCTTGAATGTTTCGGGAATATCGGCATATTCAAGCTTTTTGCGTACTCCGGAGAAAATAATAAGGAGGAGCATGAAGCCTATTCCGCCGAAAAGCGCATTGATTATCGACTCGAAGAAGTTGTAGTTATTGTCTATGTTCAGCACAGTAACTCCAAGAACAGCACAGTTTGTCGTTATGAGAGGCAGATAAACGCCCAATGATTTATAAAGAGCAGGAACGCATTTCTTTAGGAAATTCTCTACAAGCTGAACAAAAAGAGCTATTACAAGTATGAATACGACAGTTTTGAAGTATTCGATATGATTCGGAACAAGTATTCCGTGATATATAGGGTATGTTACGATAGTTGCACATATCATTACGAAAGTAACCGCAACCCCCATTCCTGTAGCACTGTCAAGTTTTTTGGAAACTCCGAGAAAAGGGCATATACCCATGAATTTTGAAACCACAAAGTTGTCTGTCAGCATTGCCGACAGCATTATTGCAAGTATCGTTTTCACTGACAGTCACCTGCCTTTCCGCAGGCTTCCGCATTTGGACAGCCCTTACATCCAAGCTCCTGAGGCGGCTTTTTATTTGAAAGCTTGTTTACTGCAGCTATTATAACTCCGAGAGTAAAGAAACCGCCTGCCGGCATAATAAACAGCAGCATGGGATTATCGCTCAGTACGGAAAAGGTAATGCCCATCCACTTTCCGGAGCCGATTATCTCTCTTACAGAGCCCATAATGAACAGCGCAAGAGTGAAGCCTATTCCCATTCCTATAGCGTCGCATATGGAGGCTATAACACCGTTCTTACTTGCAAACATCTCTGCTCTGCCGAAAATAATGCAGTTAACAGTAATAAGTGTGAGATAGATACCAAGACTGTCATAAAGACTTGGCACAAATCCCTCAAGCAGGAAACCGATAAGAGTTACAAAGCTCGCGATTATAACAATAAATGCAGGGATTCTCACTTTATCGGGGATCACCTTTCTGAGTGCCGAAATAACGATATTTGAACCAAGGAG